>Ga0134128_10000279_pt1 | contig 72234 bp, 56 predicted proteins | sample KB31754_FD_96462 | JGI IMG/M metagenome (GOLD analysis project Ga0134128, IMG submission 96462) | Terrestrial soil microbial communities with excess Nitrogen fertilizer from Kellogg Biological Station, Michigan, USA - KB3-175-4 | ecosystem: Environmental > Terrestrial > Soil > Unclassified ... | reverse complement strand
TGCATGCGCAAACTGCTGTCGCTGCTCAACGCCATGATCCGCGATGGCTTGAGCTGGGACGAACTCAACGTCGTCAAAAAACTGGCCGCAAACCCTTGACCCTTAACACAGTCGCTTCGCGACCCGGAGCGCTATCGTCCGCGAAGCGCAAGCGAGTAGCCGGCGTTATTGGCAGCAATTCAGGTGATCGTGAAAAAATCGCGCGCCGCGTTCATTTGCTATCGGCGGGCTGCGTCGTTTCCTTGTCTTTCCCCAGCAACCGGAACAGGAATTTCCGGGCGTACATCTGCGTGCGTTCGCGGACGGTGTCTTCGGGCATGTCGCCTTCGAATCCGAGCTCTTTGAGATTGGTGACGACCGTTCCGTCGTTGGGCTCGAGCGCGACCCAGGCCAGCGCCTTGATCAACTCATCGCGCTGGATGTTCATCTTCATGAAATCGAGCACGACGCCCGGCGCGTAGGATTCGAGCAGATCTTCCGCGATATCGGGAACAGCACAGACGCACAGCAGATTGCGAACGCGTTGCCCCACATCGGCCACCTGACCGGGCCGCCAGTCGAGCAGGTTGCTGGCCAGGTCGTCGAGCCGCTGCTTGGTGTCATTGTCGAGCGAGTCGGCGTTGGCCGCGAACGGCGCTACCGCGCCGGTGTCATCGGGAAGATCGTCGTAGGAGATCGAATTCACCTGCGCTTGCATGATTTTGAACCAGGGCTCATGCGGCGCGATGGGTTCAACAGCCGTCTCCGTCGGATTTGTCGCAGGTTGTGTGGGAGTCGCGCTAGCTTGCTGCGTCGTCGCGGGAGTGACTGGCGCGGGCTGCGATGTGTTGTGCTGCGACAGGACTGCGTCTACGAAAGCCGACGATTGATGCGCCGGCGGATGCTTCGCGTACACGAATCCCTCGGCGGCCACACCTACACCCACCCATGCCAGCAGCGCCGCGCCAACCCACGCCTTGGCGGGTCGGGTCAATCGCTGGCCGATGTCCCAGCGGAACATCTTCACGCCGGCAATCATCCCGGCCAGTCCAATGATTGTTAATGCAAGCAATGCAAAATTCGCTGCGTTCAGTCCTTTGCCAAAGATGCAGGCGTCCAGCGCTTCGACCGCATATCGCCCCGGCAGAAAGCTGGCGACTTTCTGCGCCCATGGGGCGAGATAGCCGATCGGCACGCCCACGCCGCCGATCATGATCATCGGCAGGAACACCGCCTGCCCCAGCGCCTGAACCGCCGGCACCGTGTCGGCCAACATCGCGATCACCAGCCCCAGCCCCAGGAACGCAAACGTCACGAAGATAAACGCGACAAACGCCTGCCCCGTATGCAGCGGCGGAGGCGTTTTGTAGATCAGCCACGCAAGTCCAAATTGAACGAGGGCGGCGCCGAGCACGATCAAAAATCGCGCGATCATCGCGCTGACGATGATGCCCCCGATGCCGGCCGGCAGCAGCTTATAGCGCCGCCAGACGCCGCGCTCGCGCTCGGCGACCATCGCCGTCGGCATGCCAAAGCAGGCCCCGCCGAGGATCGTCACCACCAGCAGCATCCCCATCTCGTGGCGCAATGGTGGTTTGTCGGATCGAAAGAATGCGCCAAATGCCAGCAGGAAAACGATCGGAACCAGGTAGCCGTAAATGATGGCCAACGGATTTCGATAATTCAGTTTCAGCGTGAGCCACAGATGATGGAATAAGCCAATCATGAAATAAATCTACTCATGCATCCGCGAGCCCGATCGCTGCGAGGAAGAAAGCGCTCCGCTTCGTCCATTCTACGCGTTCCGCGATATCGAGAAGTACCCGCGCGGGAAATGGTGTGTTGAGCAGTCGTGAAGTTTGTAAGGGGATGTGAAGCGCTTACCCTCGTTTGTAGAATTCGAACGCGATGCACGAGCGATATTTATTGTTGGGCGGATTGGTGGCGATGGGAATTGACCCGAGCGGACGGTATCTTCTCGCAGTTTCACATAGTGGCCGGGGAGTGTTCGATACGTCGACTTGGGAACGCGTCGCGCGCGATTACTCTCTCGCGTATCCCGTCAACGGAATTGCGATCGGGATTGGACCAATTGATGGTCAACAAATCCTTGTCGCGGGAGTTAACCTCAAAAAAGGGACGCTCGATCTGGAAAGCCCTCGACGCGATTATTCGCTATCGTACGAGTACGGAACCATCACGGTCAGAAGCGAATGAGCGGTAATTCCATGAACTCCAACGCCCACGCTAAATTCACCATCCGCGCCTATCGCCCACAGGATCTTCCCCGCCTGCAGGAGATCACCGCACAAACCTTCGGCCCCGTCTCCATCGATCGCAACATGGAAGAGCGCCTTGGTCCATTCGGACAAGGTGGCTGGGCCGGGCGCAAGACGCAGGCGATCGCGGACGACTGTCGTCTTCAAGCGGACGGCGTTTTCGTTGCAGAGGCTAGCGACGGCCAAGTTGTCGGTTACATCACCACACGACTTAATTCCCAAAGCCGAATCGGCTGGATCCCCAACCTCGCCGTCGATCCTTCCCATCAAGGGCAAGGTCTCGGGCGCGCGCTGCTCGAACATGCGCTCGGTTTTTTCCGCCAGCAAGGCATGCAGATCGCCAAGATCGAAACGCTGGATCAGAATCCCATTGGGCAAAAGCTCTACCCGAGTCTCGGGTTCAAAGAAGTGGCGCGACAGATTCATTTTGCGATGCGATTGGATGGGACGAATGATTGAGCGTGATTTCCGCATAGCGCCATCGAGCGACAATGAGATTGGGAAGCCAAGGATAGCCGCGACGCGCCAGCGGAGCGCTTTTCCCAGAGCGCGCGGATAAAGCGCTCCGCTTCGCGTCGCGGCTAACCTGGGCAGTCGAAGCTTTGCTGCGAGTATTCCTCCATTTCGGTCACGAAAAGCATTGTCTCCCGCACACCTGCTCGTGATATAAATGGCTACCAATGGTCATGTCCCCAATGACTCTTCTGAGCCTCGCATCCACAGCTCTCATCATTGGAATTGCGCTGGCATGGTGGGGCAGGCGCGGAAAGCGGATCGACGAACATCCAGTTTGCCGAAAGTGCGGGTTTGATCTGGTTGGGCGGCCGCCGGGAAGCGATCGGTGTCCGGAATGCGGAGCGGATCTTGGGCGGAAAAGTGCAATCGTTACAGGCAATCGAAAGCCCCGGCTATCTGTGATGCTCATCGGCGGTTGTCTTGCCGTTATAGCTGTTTCCATATTTTCCGGGTGGGGCTGGGTTCGGTTTCATTATCTGAAAGAGTCGGATAAGCCGACCTGGCTCGTGCTCCTCGATGCCAAAAGTCGTAATCCGGATTTCCGTTCGACGGCGCTGTGGGAGTTGTGGGGCCGGCAGACCGACGGAAAGTTGTCCCCATCGCAAATTAACGCGTATATCGATGTCCTCATCCCCTTAAGTCATGCAGCGGACCAAGACGTGCGAAATGACGCGATGAGTAAATTGTCTGACGTGGGTGCCGGGAACCAGCGGGTGATCCAGACGCTCGTGGCATTGCTGCGGATTCCCGATCCTCCCAAAAGGGAAACGTCGGATCCGTTGTCATCGCCCGCAGCCGTGGGTGACTATGCGGCGAATCTGCTTGACGGCCTCGGCGATCCGGGCAAGCAGGCGATGTTGAAAGAGGTTCTGGGCGGTTCACCGGTTGTGCTCAAGCATTCGCTGTCGAATCCGACCGAATTCGACGACTTGAAGGATGAGAGAACCGCCAAGGTGCTGTTGGACGCGGTGGGGTCCGACGATGAAGAGCTCTCAAAGAATGCTGATTACGCGATTGGTAGATGGGACAATTTTCCGGCGGGGCCCGGCCTTGCGGGTTTGAGAAGTCCCAATCGGAAAATTCGGATCACGTGTGTGGCGATGCTGCACTTTCTCGATAAGCCGCCAACCGACGCCCAGATTCAGCCGTTGCTTCATGACCCGAATCCTGACATCCAGATCACTGCGGAGGTGGCCCTGGCGGAACTTCATGAGTGGCCGAGCGACCCTAAGGTAGAGTCGTTTTTGATTGGCGTGCTCGGAGATACGCATGGCGTATGCCGGAGGTGGGCGGCTGACGCGCTTTCAAATTACAAGGATCAGGCGTCAATCCGCGCGCTGGCGCTTGCGATGAGGGAGGTGGGAAGTGAATTAGCCTTGAATGCGCTCTTATCTTTGGAGTGGATCGGCAACGAAGCCGCCCTTGATGCCATCATGGATATCATCGATGAGCTGCCGCCAGACAGCGGCGACCGCAAGTGCACTGAGCTCATTGCCAATCGAATGGTGCATGGAAGCTATCAAAAAACGGACTATTGGCAAAAGCATGAAGCGGCGAAGCATTCACACTAACTCCAATGGCCTTTACCCCGATGACATTGCTCGTCCTTTTGTCGATGGCGTTGCCATTGGGAGTTTTGCTCGCCTGGTGGAGCAGGCGCGGAAAGCGAATCGACGAGCACCCGGTTTGCCGGGCGTGCAGATTTGATCTGGTGGGACGGCCGCCGGGGAGTGATCGGTGTCCGGAGTGTGGGGCGGATCTTCACTGGCCGAATGCGATTGCGGTTGGCAATCGGAAACCCCGTCAATCTGGAATGGTCATCGGTGCGTGCTTCGTGCTCCTGTCAGTGTGCGCGTTCGGCACGTGGGGATGGAAGCAGTTCTCTCAGCTCAAAGAGACTGACAAACCGATTTGGCTGGTCCTTCGCGACTCACGGAGCAGCAATGCGAACCTCCGATCAAGCGCCTTGAAGTTGCTGGCGCGCCGGCAGCATGAGGGCGATTTATCGGAGTCTCAATCCGACGCCTATATCGATCGTTTAAGCGAGATTCTTCAGTCCAACGACGTTCAAGCGCAACGCAATGCGCTGGAATTGCTGCGTGACGCGGGCTCGGCATCGCAACGAGCTATTCCGGCAATCGTGACCATATTTCGAACTGCCGATCCTCCTCCGCCGAGCCGTTTTCGATCACGTTGTTTGACGCGCGGCGAAATGGCCGCAGAGCTCCTTCAAAATCTCGAAGCACCTGGTCAGGAGGCAGCACTGCGCGAGGTCAAAGCAGGTTCACCGCAGGTACTGAAAAATTGGCTTGTGAATGCCTACTTAGATTTTGAAGTGACCGACGAAAAGGTCGCACAATTGCTGCTGAACGCGCTGAATTCGGAAGATGAGGAACTTGCCAGAAGCGCACATCTCGCGCTAGACCATTGCTCGACTGCATTTCCATGCGGGCCGGCAGTCGCCGGTTTGCATGATCCTCATCCCCAAACGCGGCAGGTTTGCCTGAAACTTCTTGGAAAGCTCGACAAGCGCCCGCCATTCGATGTCCTTCTTCCCTTGCTGCACGACTCCGATGCCGATGTCTGTAGCACCGCTGAAGAGGCATTGATGAGTTGTCATCAATGGACCGATGACCCCAGATCGGAGCAACTGCTGCAGAAAATGCTCGCCGATCCGAACGACAAGCATCGGCTGCAGGCGGCAGAATCGCTTGGATTTTACAAAACCCAGGAATCGGCCCGAGGCCTCGCGCAGGCGTTGAAGGATTCGGATCAATCTGTCAGCACAGCCGCCAGCTATTCTCTTGGAAGAATCGGCAGCGAGGTGGCAGTGGATGCAATCATCGATATTCTCGATGATCTGCCGCCGGATCGGCGCGCCTTCGCTGAGGCATTCGCCGATCAACTCGCTGGTGGAGATTTTAAGAAAACCTCGTACTGGCAAAGGCACGAGGCGGCGAAGCATTTGCATTGAATGCTCAACCCTGAGCCGGCCCCGACAGAATGGCGCGAAAGATACATGGGCGACAATTTATCTGCAGGAAGGTCGTGAAGGACTTCGTCAAAACGGTGCGGCCCATTCATCTCGGAAACAAATCTATTATTATACATATGTAAATGAGAACGAATGAGACAAATGGGACACTTGTCCCACCGAGCGCGGCTGTATAGGGCACATCGCAAGCGTTTGTATTCAAATGGGTTAAGCCGATTCTGGATTTCGTGTGGGACGTTTGGGACATGTAAAAAGTGTCCCACTGTCCCATTTCGTCCCACGTCCAATGACGCTGGAAGTTTCCTCGGAATGTGATGTGTCTTGCATTGGCGGGTGATCCGACATTATCCGCTTCTCGGCGCGAGCTTACTCGATTGAAGATTTCCAGCTTCCCCCGTGCGCCGGCCTCCGCTTTGCGACATCGGCGGACACCCCTTGGGCCGGCGTGACGGTGTCGTCTACGGTCGAGCCCGATATTCAACTCGTGGCGGAGGTTTGGCATGAAGCTCGGCACAATGTTCATCGCGGCATCCCTGGCGGTCGGCGCGGTCGCACTCGTAGGCTGCAAGAGCAACGATCAAGGCACCGGCAGCAACGGCACCAACGGCTCATCCAGCATGAACGATAACCAGGGCTACAACGGCAGCGGTTCCTACAACAATGCCGGAACCAGCGGCTACAACACCCCCGGAAATACCGGCAATAGCGGATACAACAACGGATCATCCGGCAGCAACACGGGCCGCATGAGCCCCAACTACAACAATAACAACGGTACCAGCGGCAGCTCCAGCGGTAGCAGCGGAAGCTATAACAGCTCGGGCAGCAACGGAACCTCCGGCTCAACCGGATCCGGAACCAGCGGCGGTTCAACCGGCAGCGGAACTTCCGGTACCGGAACCACTGGCGGTGGAACGTCCGGCGGCGGCGCAGGCCGATAAACACGCCTCCTTCTGGCGAACTCTCGATTTACCCTGCGAGGCAGAATGCGACCAACGCATTCTGCCTCGTGGTTTTGAGACCCCTACGAACGCAATGCAACGCGCGAGATGCTTGCGATCACCCAGGTTAGCCGCGACGCGATAGCGGAGCGCTTCTCCGAGCGCGCGAAGAAAGCGCTCCACTTCGCGTCGCGGCTAACCGCGGCATATTGGTCACCTCCTCGCTCCGCGCATTATTAAGAATTGCGGTCCGCTCTTTGCACGAACGAACCGAGCATTCGAGTCGATTGCCGGTTCGGCTGCGTGGTCGATTGGCTTCCGACGCATTTGGAAAAAGAAGGACGGGCCATGAAAACAGTCATCGCATTAGCGGCAATCGCGGCATTCTCCATGGGCGGTTTGATCGCCTGCCAGAACGACGACGCGCGGTCCACTCCCAACAACACATCCACCACTTCATCGCCCTATTCGACTTCTTCAACCAATAGCACGGTCGGTCAACCCGCGGGCGTCCCTGATCCCACGCAACGAACCAGCAGCGCTCATTACGGCAGCAGCAACGGAAAGAGCGGCACGCTCTCCGGCGGCACCGTTGCCGACCCCGACGCCAATACACCCGGCGGCGGCCAGTAGTCCTTCGTCAGCGCTTGTAAGAATCTGCGCATCAGCAATCGGCGGTGCTTTTGGCATTGGTTTTGGCTAAAAGCATCGCCGATGTCGTCTGCGCATGCTGTATTGCGGCTTTCCACGCTTCTACGGAGGTGTGGTATATCAAGTGGAATTACAAAATCGTGCGGAGGCCGCGATGAACAGCTTAAGAGTATGGTGCGCGATGGCAGGATTAATCCTTGGCATGAGTCTCTCGGCCCGCGCGCAATCGCCTGCGACTCAACCGACAGCCGATCGTCAGAAGCTGGAAGCAAATCTAGAGAAAACGCTGAGCAATGCCGTGCTCGTTGGCCACTACGATGTCGATGGCCAGCGGGAGCCGCTGAAGGAAGATCACTACACGCTCGGCACCGTGAAGAAAATGTCCGGCGATCTCTGGCTGATCCCAGCCCGCATTCAATATGGCCAGCAGGATGTGACGGTGCCGATCATGGTGCCGATTCTGTGGGCGGGCGACACGCCGATCATTACCGTGACCGACATGGGCCTGCCGGGCATGGCCAAATACACCGCCCGCGTGATGATCTATGGGGATCGATACGTCGGCACCTGGAGCGCCGGCCCGCGCCATGGCGGAATTCTTTTTGGCCGGGTCACGCATCCGCCAACGACGCAACCGGCCCAGCCACCCGCATCGCCTTGATTTGTTTTTGGGGGAAAGAAGAAGCTGCTGCCGCAAAGCCCTAATCGGCTCCCTCGCGGGCATTTCCTGTTGCCATCGCAGGTTCATCACCGGTCGCGGCCTCATCCATCAACGCGCGATTGAGTGCGCGGAGGTCGCGAGCCGTCAGCAGCACCGTGATCAGAATCACGATGGCCAGCACCATCAGCATCCCGCCGAGCATCCACCCGGCTGAGTGGGTGCGATAGCCAAAGTGCAGCAGGCCGCCGACGGCTGCTAGAGCAATACCCCAGCCAATGGCCCTTGGATTTGGTTCGCCTCCGCTTGTCACACGATCAATATCGGATCAAAACGCCATCGGAACCAACAGACGCGCCGATGCGCGGCGCAGCCATTTAACACAAATATTCTCGGACCTTCGTGTCCGCACAGTTACGTTAAGGCACGGCGCCGGGTGAATTAACGAGCAGGCGTGTATGAAGGACTGGCGGAGCCAGCACTTTGCTGTTCGGGTGTGGAGGGGATCCAGAGGAATTTGTATTGGTCACCAAGCATCTGACGGGTCAGGCCGACGATTTCCTGGGCGTGGCCTTCGAAATGGCAGACGCTGTGGAAGATGGCGGCGAGGATGCAGGTGTCGTGTCCCTGCACGCGGCGCGCTTCGAGCAACTGCTGCGGCGCGGAAAGTGTTCCGATGGCGCTGATCGCGTGTTTGACCGTATTACGAAATCGTTCGAGTAACGCTGCGCGGGGAATTGGGTCTCGATGCGCGAACTCAGCGGGGCGGTTGCGATTGGCCGGCGTCTGCTCGATGGGGGAAATGATCCATTGCCCGACGTTGCCGCACAGGTGAAGGATCAGATTGCCGATCGCGTTCATTTCGGGGCGAGGCCGCCACCAGATCTGGTCGTCGGAAAGTTGGTTAATGCAATGCTCGATACGCTCCGCGGCTCCGCGCAGCGTTTTGGCCGACTCGGTGGCGAAGCCGAGCGATACGTCCGAATAAGATGAGCTCAGGTCGTATGCAGCCATGTCGGTGTACCGTGCCTCGGATTCTCGAAGGCGGTGAAACGCCCAAAAGAGCCGCGCACGAAGTAAGCGGATTTGCCGTGGGACGCCCCACCCCAAATCCGCTTACTTCGTGCGCGGCTCCTTCATTGCGCTCTTACTCGTCATCTTCCTGCTCGTCGTCGGCGGACTCTTCGAATTCCTCTTCCTCCGGCGATTCGCCTTCGGGCTCCTCGGTGCCGATGAGCTGGTTGTCGTATTTTTCTTCGAGCTTGCGGACGGTGGCCGCCAGTTTGGAATCCTTGGCCACGGCCTCGGTCACCTGCGCTTCCCATTCATTGCTCGCGCTACGCAGCATATCCAGATCGACCGGCTGGTTGATCAATCGCCCGAGTCTTCGTGCGACGGCTTCAATGCTCAGCGGATTCATGCCCTGCAAATACCCGGGGATCTCGGCGACGATGCTGAGCATCTCCATCTTGCGGTCCGGCGCCTGGGCCAGAAGCAGGCTGGAGAATCCCGCCGGGCCTTCGTAGTCGCTGAGGCGCACGCCATAGTCTGTCAGGATTTGTTTAAGGTGCTCGTGCGAGACCGAGCCGTACATGCGCGGGTCGCGCGTGTGCGGCACCGATCCGCCGAAGCTGCCCATGAAGATGATGCGCTTGACGCCCACCTTCTTTGCCATCTCGAAAATGCAGTCGGCAAAGGATTGCCAGCGTAAATTTGGCTCCTGGCCGATGAAGAAAACAAGATTGGATTCCGCATCGCAATGAAAGATGTTGGTCGGCGGCTCCCACTCGGTGATCAGGCCATTGTCGTGTTTGACCGTCGGCCGAAAGATCGACGCGACCTCCATCGAGCCGGGAAAGTTGTAGATGTAAAACGGATCCGGATCGATCCGGCCGATTTCCTTCACTTCGCGCACGCTCATGAGATGACGGACGGTGCCGGTGGAAACCAGCCCGCCGTCCATCCAGCCGGTCAGCGCCAGAAGCATGGTGGCGTTCTTCAGCTTGGGCGGCTCGGAGCCAATCGTCAGATATTCTGCCATTGGTTAATGATATGCGCGCTGCTTAATAAATGCTTAGCGTGTGCCAAAGGCGGCGCGGAGGGTGGCCAGGCTCTTGGGAATGCCGGTGGCGGCGTCTTCCTTGCCTTCGAACTCGAGCGATAAGTAGCCGTCATATCCGGCCTTGCGGATCAGGGCCGCAACGCGCGGGTAATCCAGGTCCAGCGTGTACCAGAGACCGCCGCCGTAATAGGTTTTGGCGTGAACCATTGATGCATAGGGGGCGATCTGGGCCAGCTTCTCGTATGGGTCTTCCAGGAAATTGCCCATATCGCAGGTCACGCGCAGCCAGGGGGAATCGACGCCTTTGACAATCCGCAAAACGCCCTCGGGCGTGCGTCCCAGCCCCCAGTGATTTTCCAGGCCCATTGTCACGCCGCATTTCTCGGCGGTTGGAATGCATTGCTGGAAGCAATCGATCGTCCACTTGAAGGCTTCTTCATCCGTATGCCCGGCCACGGGCGGCTCGATGCCGCGATGAGCCATCAGATCGTCGAAATCCTTGCTGGTGCCCCATGTGCCGCTTTGGACGCGCATCGATGGAATGCCCAGCGAATAGGCCTGCTCGATCTGGCGAACGGTCAAATCGACATTCGCCTTGCGCTTGGCTGGATCGGGCGTGAGGAAGGTCTGGTGGGTGGAGAAGCCGTAGAGATCCAAACCATGGCGGAGAGCGCGCTGCTTGAGCTTTTGCAGATAGGCGTTGTCTTCGCTTTCCAGTTGGCGCCAGAGGATTTCCACGCCGTCGAAGCCCCATTCGCCGGCAAGATCGAGGTTCTTTTCGAGGCTCCGGAGATTGTCGTTGCGGAACTGCCAGAGCGAATAGCTGGCTAATCCGATGCGAGGCGGGCGCTGTTTGCCCGGCGCTTGCGGCGCATCGGTCGAGGGATCGGCCGCCAAAATGACCCCCGACACCGCGGCCGCCGCCGCGCCCGCAAGAAGCTGTCGCCGAGTGGGCATGGATCCTCCGAAGAAAACTATGGACTCTTCCAACGGTTAACCGCGACGCGAAGCGGAGCGCTTCTCCGAGCGCTCTGGGAAAGCGCTCCGCTTCGCGTCGCGGCTAACCTGGGCTTCCGCAGGTTCTGACAATAACAAAATCGGTTGGTGCTTTCATGCTCGTTGGTCGCTAGTAAGTCCACTCTGTGAAATCTGTCACGACCTTCTTGCAAAGCAAAACCCCTACTCATAGACTCTGCCGCTCCAATTGGCGGGAGAGGGTCGGAGGCCTCGGTTTGGCTTCTTTTGATGCTTCCCCGTCGGTCGGTTGTTCCGATTGACCATGCAGGCCTTTTTGAGCATTCCAACTTCTCCGGCGGCGGACCCTCTTTCGATTCTCGGGGCCATCTTTACGACGCCCGCAGCCGTCAACGGCAGCGTGGTCGTGGCGCTTTGCGTTCTCGCAGCAGTGGGAACAATTCTCCTGCTGCCTTCGCGCCTCGAGATTGCCGTGCGTCGTGTTGGTGGCGTCTTCATGCTGGCAGCGCTGATCATTCTCGGCTCGCTGGGAATCAGCCATGCCGAGAACCAGATGGGGGTCTATTTCTGGATCTTCTCGATCATTGCACTGGTTGGGGCGGTGCGGGTCGTGACCCATCCGCAGCCGGTCTACGCGGCCCTCTATTTCGTGCTGACCGTCTTTGCCACCGCCGGGCTGTTTATCCTGATGCAGGCTGAGTTTATGGCGGCGGCACTGGTCATTATTTATGCCGGCGCGATTCTTATTACTTATGTGTTCGTGATCATGCTGGCCTCCAACCCGCAAAGCACTGCGGCAGGGGAATCGACGCTGGCCGATTATGACGCCACCAGCCGTGATCGCGTGATCGCATCCGCGGTTGGGTTCGTCCTCATGGGCACGCTGATTTACGTCATCTTCGACAAGACGGATCGCATGCCCGAACCCGGCAGTCAGCTTGCCGGCGCGGTGACGCAAGTTGGGGCGGCGGTGCCGGGCGCGACGCAGGAGCTTGGCACTTATTTGTTCACGGCGCAATCAGTGAACCTGGAATTGGCGGGCCTGATTCTGACATTAAGTATGGTCGGCGCGATCGTCATCGCCCGTCGGCATGTGATCTCGACCGAGCCAGAGCTTCAGAGGCTTCCGCAGGTCGAAATCGCGCCGATGACGCCAGTGGACGACAGCCCGCACAGCATTCCGGTCTACGGCACGGCCAATCCACGGCAGAAGGCGTATCCCGAGACCTAGGTAACGCTCATGAGCGAACTTTCATTCCTCCAACATTACCTGGCCGTCGGCGCGATCATGTTCTGCATCGGGTTGATCGGCTTCATGACCCGCCGGAACCTGATCGTTATGTTCCTCTGCACCGAATTGATGTTCCAGGGCGTGGCGATCAATTTGGTCGCCTTCAGCCAGTATTACGGAAACTTTGGCGGCCAGGCGTTTGTGATTTTCGTGCTGGTCATTGCCGCCAGCGAAGCATCCTTGGCGCTGGCGCTGGTGGTGCTGCTGTTCCGGCATCGCAACACGCTTGATGCCGACGCGTGGAAGGAATTGAAGGGATAGGACCCATAGCGGCGTTAGTTTCACCATGCAAGAACTCTGGATCGTTCAACATTCCTGGCTGATTCCGCTGCTGCCTCTGATTGGGGCGGCCATCGCGGGCCTGTTTGGCGCGAAGTTCCTTCGCCAGCAATCGCATTGGCCGATCTGGCTGGGCGTTGGCGCGGCCGCGGTCATGAGCCTGACGCTGCTGTTTCAAACGCTGCATCTGGCAGGTGAGAGTGAAGCGCCAGCCGGCAATCATGCGGCGATGAAAGAAGGCGGCGAGAGCTCTACAAAGCTTTCGGCCGTCAAGGATTTCTTCACCTGGGTTTCGGTCGGTGATCCCGCATCCAATAACACCGCCGACCATCCGCAGGATGTACTCGGTAATCCCGGAGCGCATTTTGAAGTCAAAGCTGGGTTCTTCTTCGACACGCTCACCGTCATCATGCTTTGCGTGGTGACCGGAATCGGCTTCCTCATCACCGTTTTCTCTGCCGGCTATATGCATGGCGAAGAAGGGTATTGGCGATTCTTCGCTTACCTCGGGCTGTTCATCTTCATGATGTGCTGCCTCGTGATGGGCAATAACCTCATCATGCTCTATCTGGGCTGGGAAGGCGTGGGCCTCAGCTCATATCTTCTGATCGGCTACTACTACGAAAAGCCCTCGGCTCGCGAAGCCGCCAAGAAAGCCTTCCTGGTCAATCGCGTCGGCGACTTTGGCTTTGGCATCGGCATCATGCTTTGCTTCGTCGCCTTTGGAACGGTCAGCTATTTTGGCCAGCAAGTCGGCTCGCAAACGGGTCTCCTGGAATTGGCGGGCAGCCATCATCTGAGCGCGCTGCAACAGCAATATCTCTACTGGATTCCCTTCTGTCTGATGCTGGGCGCGTTTGGTAAGTCGGCACAATTCCCGCTGTATGTCTGGCTGCCGGACGCAATGGAGGGCCCGACGCCGGTTAGCGCGCTGATCCATGCCGCCACGATGGTGACGGCCGGCGTCTATATGATCGCCCGATGCGGGCCGCTGTTTGTGCAGAACGGAACGGCGATGACGACGATCGCAGCCGTCGGCACGTTCACAGCTCTGTTAGCAGCAACCATCGCCCTACGGCAATTCGATCTGAAGAAAGTCTTCGCTTATTCCACCATCAGCCAGCTTGGGTTCATGTTCGTGGCAGTGGGGGCGCTGTGCCCGGTGGCAGGCGTGTTCCATCTGATGACGCATGCCTTCTTCAAGGCACTCCTGTTCCTTTCCTCCGGCGTCGTGATGCACGCGATGGCTGGTGAACTGGACATGCGGAAGATGAGTGGGCTGCATCGCGTCCTGCCGATCACCAACATTGTCATTCTCATTGGCTGCTTCGCGCTGGCCGGCTTCCCGCTCTTCAGCGGCTTTTTCTCCAAAGACGACATCGTTGGCGCGGCTTTCCACAAACATTGGATTTTTGGCGCGCTGCTGTTGTTCACCGCGTTCCTGACTGCTTACTACACGTTCAGGCTCTATTTCCGCGTGTTCCAGGGGCCGTTGGTTATCCCTGAAGCGCCGGCTCCGGCGCACGGGCATGGCCATGAGCCAGATGAACATGCAACGGCGAGCCAGTCGGCCATCGAAACCAATACGGCTCCAGCTTCGGGCGTCGATGTCGGCCAGGCGCAACACGCTCCGCTGCACGATGATCATGGCCATGGCCACGATGGCGATCACAATCATGAGCCCATGATCATGATGCTGCCGCTGATCATTCTCGCGATCGGCGCGCTGCTGGCGGGCTATCTCAATTTCCCGGGCGAACAGTTTGCCGAATTTCTGGGCAAGAGTCCGTCGCTCCAGCAGACATTCAAGATCGCCGAGTCGATCAATCCTGATCCGCATCTTGCAGCGTTGTTCGGCCAGCCCGAAACGGCACCGGCCGGCCATAACTGGATGCTGATGCTGATCAGCGGGTTGATCTCCATCGCCGGCGTCGGTCTCGCTTATGTCATGCACTTGAAGGATCGCGCGTTGGCCGACCGCGTCGCCCGCGGACTCGGGCCGATCACCTGGGCTATTGAAGGCAAATACTGGGTCGATCAGATTTACCAGGGCACGGTCGTCGAACCGCTGCGACTCTTCGGCAAACTCTTTGCCTTTGTCATCGATCGCTTCATCGTCGATGGCCTGATTGGGTTGGCAGCCTACGCCTCCTGGGCTTGGGGCTATTTCCTCAAGATTACGTTTCAGCGCGGCTACCTGCAGGGATATGCCGCTTCGATGTTGCTGGGCATTGCGATCATTTTGCTGGTCATCTTTTTCAGGTAAGCACGTACGCCCTCTGATATGAACGCCGCACCGCTTATTTCGATCCTGGCCATCCCACTCGTGGGAGCCATTGTCTGTGGCCTGCTGACCGATGCCGTCGCCAAATACTGGGCGGCGTTTGTCAGCCTCGCCACGCTGGTGGTGGCGATCGTCATCGGCGTCGAGCTGGCGCACGGCACGCCGCCTTCACTGTCGGCGGGACATATCGGCGCAATTGGAGTCAGTTTCTCGCTCGGGGTTGATTCGATCAGCATCTGGCTCGTGCTGCTGACGGCATTTTTGATGCCGCTATCGATCTGGGCCAGTTATCGCGGCATTAAGGTCCGCCAGAATGAATATTACGCCTGGATGCTGGCACTGCTGGTGCCGATGCTGGGCGTTTTCCTGGCCAAAGATCTGCTGCTGTTTTACGTCTTCTTCGAATTGACGCTGGTGCCGATGTTTTTCCTGATCGGTATCTGGGGCGGCGCCGATCGGCGCAGGGCGGCAGCCAAGTTCTTCCTGTTCACCTTCGCCGGCGGCGTGTTCACCTTGGCCGCTGCGATTTACTTAGGCATGCAGGCGGGGACGTTCGACATCGCCACGATTGTCTATCACGCCCAGCATTCTCTGAGCACGCAGGCCCGATGGTGGGTGGCTTTGGGATTGATCGCGGGCTTCGCCGTCAAGACGCCCCTCTTTCCGGTTCATACCTGGCTGCCTTTGGCGCATACCGAAGCCCCGACGGCCGGCTCGGTCATCCTCGCCGGCGTGCTGCTGAAGCTTGGAACCTACGGCCTGCTTCGTCTGGCGGTTCCAATCGGCTTTATCGATGCCAATGGCGCAGTCTTCCCGACGCTGATCCACTGGATCGGCGCGATCTGCATCATCGGCGTGATCTACGGCGCGCTCTGTTCGTGGGTGCAGCCGGATATCAAGAAGCTCGTCGCCTACAGCTCGGTTTCGCACCTGGGCTTCTGCGTGCTGGGGCTCTTTGCCCTTAACGACATCGGCATGCAGGGTTCGGTGCTCTACATGGTCAACCACGGCCTGAGCACCGGGGCATTGTTCCTGGTGATCGGTATGGTTTACGACCGTTACCATACACGTGACATCAACCAGCTTTCGGGGCTCGGCCGGATCATGCCGGTGCTGGCCTTCTTCTGGATTTTCTTCACGATGGCCAGCATTGGGTTGCCGGGCCTCAATGGGTTCTGGAGTGAATTCCTGACGATCCTGGGCGCCTTCACCAGCAGTCATCTTGGGCCGACGTTTGGTTCAATCGCGGCACTGGGCGTGATTCTGGGCGCGGTTTACATGCTGCACATGGCCGCGCGGGTGATCTTTGGTCCGCTGAAGGTGCCGGATGTGGAGCATGATGATTCGCATGGGCATGCCGCCCATGCGCATGGCCACAGTCATCCGGTGAAAAATGACATCGGCTGGCGCGAGATCGGCATCCTGACTCCGATCGCCATCGCCATTGTGATTCTCGGCGTCCAGCCTGGTTTGATCGTCAATCCGATGCGGACGTCGTTGGAAGACATCCGCACGCCGGCTTCGGGAATGACCTTCGCCCAGCAGTCGCACCGGGCTGGAACATCGGAGCAGGCTGCGGCTTTATCGAGTCACGGCGCCGGGCGCGATGGGACCAGTTGGCCGGCCGAGCGGTAGGCGCAACGTATCGTTTAAATAGAGTTTTCGCGACTAAAAGTCATGAACGTTTCTTCGCTGATCAATGTCCTGTGGCCCGAGCTGGTGCTGGTGATTGCCGCCTGCATCCTGTTTCTGATCGGGGCGATTCCGCGCCTCAGTGCTCGCCGGCTCGCGCCGATTATTGCCACCGCTGTTCTCGTCGGTCTTTTTTTCTCGCTCTGGTATCACGGCGCTGGTGCGGATGGACAGGGCACGCAGGCCACCTCGACCGATTCGCAGAAAACGCTGATCGTTGGAGGATTCGCCTATTACATCAAAATGATCACGGCGGGGCTGGGGATTCTCTTTGCCCTGCTGGCCTGGCCGACCAATCACCAGGCCACCGGAAATTCCGCACTCGATTTTGCAAACGACGGCGGCGAATTCTTTGGGCTGATGCTTTTGTCGCTGGCGGGCGTCTTTCTCGTCGCCGGCGCGAACGACATCATGCTCCTGTTCCTGGGCATCGAGCTGGCCAGCATCCCGACCTACATCATGGTCTCGATCTCCCGGCCGCTCCCGATCGCGCAGGAAGCGGGCGTGAAATACTTCTTCCTGGGCGCGATGGCCGCGGCCCTGATGCTCTTTGGCTTCAGCTACCTCTACGGCACAACCGGTCAGACGAAGCTTGATAATACTGCACAAGCCGTCACCATCACCGCCGGCGGCGCGGGATCGCTTTCGACCTGGCAATTGCTGGCCATTGTCATGCTGCTGCTGGGCTTTGCTTTCAAGATTGCCGCCGTTCCGTTGCATACGTATGCGGGCGATGTCTATCAGGGTGCCGCGACACCAGTAACCGCCTTCCTAGCATTCGTCCCGAAGGCCAGCGGCTTTATCGCCATCATCAAGATTTTGAGCGTCGTATTGTTAGCACTTCCTCAGGTGCCGGACGTGCTCTTCAATTTGCTGTGGGTGCTGGCAATTTTGACGATGATCTTCGGCAACGCGCTGGCGGTCACCTCGCAATACAACATCAAGCGCGTACTGGCCTATAGCTCCGTCGCGCACAGCGGATATATGCTGGCCGCCCTGACGGCGATGCTTGCCGCCCGGGGAATTGTCGATCCGTCCAACCCGGGTCACGGGATGCAGGTGGCCGACCTGGCGCTGATGGGCGTTTTGTTCTATCTCTGTGCCTACGGCATCATGAACACCGGCGCGTTTGGTGTTTTGATGATGCTCCCCAGTCGGACCGATGCGAACGCCCGCCTCGCTGCAAATGGCCAGCCGCTGCCGACTGCTGGCTCAGCGGAAACCTTTGACGATATCGCCGGGCAGGGGCGTCAATATCCAGCCCTCGGCCTGGCGATGATGATCTGCTGTCTGAGCCTGACCGGCATTCCGCTGACGATCGGCTTCCTCGGGAAGGTCCTGATCGTTAAGCCAATTTGGGCGGCTACCGCCAACGCTCACTATTCTTCGATGCTCTGGTGGCTGGTGGTGATTCTCGTGATCAATGCCGCAGTGTCGGCCGGCTACTACCTGAAGATCGTCGCCTACATGTATCTCCGCACCGATGTCCCCGAAACCGATTTCGACCCGCGCCGCCAGCCGGGACGGATGTATGCTTCGGTGCCGGTATCGATCGCGATCGTGCTGTCGGTCGTCGGGACACTTTTCTACGGGATCTACATTCCCGGCGCTGACGCTTTGAGCCGGCGCGCTGGGCAAGCCGCCAGCATCTTCCCGCATGCGGGTGCTGAAATGACCAGCCAGGTGCAGGTCAGCAATCGAAGCGGGCAGTAGAGTCTTTTTATCGATTTGAAGAAGAGGTTGTCGCGGGCGCACCGAAGCTTGAATGCGTCGATCCGCTCTGCGCCGCTGGCCGCGCCCCACAGGTGGGGCGGCTAAAAGGGTGGGTATACGCATTGCCCAATAAGTGGCGCGTTTTGCGCAATCAAAACTCAACCGTCGATGCTCTGCATCGTCCAGCTAACTTTAGCCGCTCCGCCTGCGGAGCGCGTCGGACGGTGCATCATCGCATTTCACTTTAGGTCGTCGCGCAAGGAAGTACGCCAGCAATTCCGCATGAGAATTGACCGCAAAATGCCGGTAAATCTTTCCGATGTATTCGTGAACCGTCGGTCGGCTCAGATTCAGATTTCGCGCGATTTGCTTTTCGCCGTCGCCCTGAAGCAGTTGGTCGAGCACCTGCTGCAGACGCGAGGATAAGCCTTCGCGGCTATGTTCTCTTTCAGTTGCAAGAACAGTTTCGACCATTGGCGCAATCTGCTCGTGGACCAGCGACACGAGCCGCTTGGCATGAAGCGTGGGGGCGCGCTGACTCGTGTCCTGATGAACACCAATGTGCGTGCAGAGATTGTTCTTGCCTTGCACAAACGACAGGATGTAATCGTTGTTGAATGCCGGCCGGCGGTACTCATTGACCGCGGCACAGCCATACCACTGCGAATCGGAGCAGAGCTCGCTGCGGTAAGCGATGGCGCGGCCTGTCTCTGCTACCCGGCGGGCGAGGATGTCGATGCCCGGCATCGGCGCGGTGTAGGCGCCGGTGATGTCGGCGGTGTAGCGAATGTAGTAATCGCGAGCAGCTTCGTCGCGCCAGCCATAATCGACGGCGGCAAAGAATCGAACCGGGCCGCCGAAGCTCGTCGCATCCACTTCTGCATAATGGCCGACGGCGAGCCCCGTTAACTCGGTCATGCCGCGCAGCAGATGGAGCCGCCAGGCGGGCGGGTTGTCCCACAGCTCGCGGCACTCACCGATGAGATTAAAACAAGCTCTGACTTCGCTCACGCGAAGCCGCATTGATTTTGACATTTCCAGCCCTTCGCACCCTCCAAACGGAGGGATGATTGCGCGGAATCGATATTGCTATAGTGCCGGGCACAACTGGAGGTTCGCGCAGAATCGGGCTTCTGCTCGGAACCGCCTTGGCTATGGGAACAGGGATAAATGGGTGCGGTGGGGTCGGCGGGGCGATGATTGCAGCGCAGGCCTCATCCGCTCCCTGTCCGGACGTGTCAATCAGTGTGCCCGCACACCGCCGGTTCCGGTCTGCGCCCTTTGCTTCATTGAAGCGATCTCAATCACAACCGGATGGTCGCTCAACTCCAATGCAATGGTGCGCGCGTCTTTGAGAACGTGCGCGGGGTCCGTACAGACGGTGGGATCATAGAGTTTCGCGGAAGGGCATGCCTGTGAGAATTCCACATTCACATGATCCAAGCCGCTGGCTTTCTCATTCCAGACGACCAGTTCAAACGTGCCATCGCTCTTTTGCAGAAGCAGATCATGCACCGTGGCCGGTGCATTGGGAATGCTGTAGGGGAGTGAGGCTGCGTGCGCGACAGTTCCGCGGTCGGCCAGAATGGTCGTCAGATTGTGCAGATAGGTTGCCGACTTCTTGGGCTGATAGTCGTTGTGGACGATTCCATAGCCGGCGTCGGAGCCGCCGCCGTCGCGAAGCATGTAGATGAAAGTGTATTTGAAGCCGCGCTTGAACTGTGCGAGGTACATGTTTAGATAGAGGCGGCCTTGCTGCTCTTCGGTCAGACCCTTCTTGCCGCCGGTGACCCAACCCGTTTCGGTGGTCACGCGCGGGAGCTTTTCCAACTCAGCATTTGAATATCCTGCGAATCCCTTGCGCCAGGTCTTTCCATATTCGACGTAGATTCCATCGGGCCAGCCGCGAAATACTGGATCGGCATTTTCCCACGCCATGTTGTCGATGATTGCCGGCTTTCGGCAGATGTAGTTGTGGACATTCGCAAAGTCGGCGTAACGCGTGCCATCAGGCATGAGCGTCGAAGCGCCATTTGGAATCATCAGGTATTGCAGCCCGACATTGTCGGGTTCTGATCCGCTAGCCTCGCTGGAAGCAAAGACCGGGTAGTTCTTCAACACGGGGTCGGCTTTCGCTGCCGCGTAATAGGCCGCCTGCCACTTGGCGACGGGAACGAAAGTCGAGTTGCCGCCGGACTTTTTTCCTTCAAAAGTGACGCCCCAGTTGTTGGGCTCATTGGGACCTTCGAGGGCCAGCAGCGCATCCGCCTCGGCAAGCTGTTTGGACATGTCGATCATGCGCGGGATTGTTGAATCACTTGGGCCGCTCATTGTGAGAACGACTTTGATGCCCACCTGCTGATGAATCGCAATCCAGTCCGGCACATGCCGCGCGCTGGCGTCATCGCGAATATTTCGAATGCCGGCAAAGGCGAGCGCCGTCGCACTCTTCTGCGGATCGTCGACGCCCTGGCCAACGTGCGTGCACATGCCCAGCGAATCGAGAAAATCGGAGGCGCTAATCGCGTGGACGTTCTCAGCGGCGCGAATATCGGATGCGGCCAACAGCAGAATAAAAACGAAGAGGTATCTGCAAGCCTTCATGCTTGATGGATACTTATCAGTGCGAAGAGCGTTTGAATTGTCATGCGGCGCTCAACGACAAATAAAGAGCCGCGCACGAAGTAAACGGTCCCAGCGCGCGTCCGGACCGCTTACTTCGTGCGCGGCTCTTTTTGAGGAAATCGATGCATCTACGCGGTTTGCAAGGCGCGTACGGTAAATGCGAGTCACAGCTTCTTCATCGCCTCCTGAAGCTTGGTCAATTCCGCCTCCAGGTTTGCGAGCTGATCGCGCGACTGTTGCACGAGCGCCGGCGGGGCTTTGGCGATGTAGGCTTCATTGGCCAGTCGGCCGTTGATGGCATTGATCTTCTTGTTGCAGTCGTCGATCGATTTGGTGAGGCGATGCCGTTCGGCGTCGGCATTGACCAATCCTTCGACGAAGATCTCGCAGCCGGCGGCGGTGATGGTGGCGGCATCCTTCGCGGGCGGAATGTCTGCCGCGACATTCGTGAGCTGGCAGGTGGCGAGCATTTCGATCATTTCGCGATTGGTTTCAATTTGTCGCGCGGGTTCGGCACCGGCTCGGATCGAGACATTGACCGATTGCTTCGGATTCACCTGGTGCTCGTTGCGCAGGTTGCGGATGGCGCTGATGATCTCCTGCAGCTTGGGGAAAATGTGCTCGGACGCCTCGGAAAAATCGCCGACAATCGGCCACTTGGCCAGCACCAGTCGCTTGGAAGGCGGGCATTCCATTCGGCCTGGCAATCCGCGCGCGGGGCGCACGTCATTGAGCCGCCACCAGACGGTTTCGGTGATGAACGGGATCATCGGGTGCATCAGGCGGAGCGAGCCGTCGATGACCGATGCGAGCACCGTCGCGGTTTGGCCGCGGCGAGCCGGATCTTTCAGCGCCGGCTTGATCGCCTCGACATACCAGTCGCAGAAATCGCGCCAGAAAAAGTCGTAGCAGGTCTTGGCGTAGACGTCGAAACGGTAGCTTTCCAGGGCCTTGTTCGTTTCATCCACCGCGCGATTGAATCGCGACACGATCCAGCGATCGGCCAGGCTCCACTTCTGTTCATCCGCCGGCTCTGGATCGATGCCCTCCAGATTCTGCAGCGCAAATCGACAGGCGTTCCAGAGCTTGTTGCAGAAGTTGCGACCTTCGTCGAATTTCTCGGATGTGTTGCGCCCCTGCGCGTCCTTCTTGACCGGCATCCGCGCATCCTGCGTTTCGGTCGCCATCTTGGTCAACGTGAAGCGCAGAGCGTCGGCTCCGTAGGCATCGATGATGTCCACCGGGTCGACGCCGTTGCCTTTGGATTTGCTCATCCGCTCGCCCTTGCCGTCCAGGATCGTCGGATTGATCGCGACGTGGTGGAAAGGAATCGATTTGGAAATCTCAGATTTGAGATTTGAAATCTTTTGATTTGCCTCGGCGTCGCTGTCAGCAAGGAACTGGCCATGCCCCATGTTGTAGATGCCGGTCATGACCATACGCGCGACCCAGAGCGTGATGATGTCGCGGCCGGTGACCAGGACGCTGGTGGGGTAATATTTGCTCAGCTCCGGCGTCTGCTCCGGCCAGCCGAGCGTGCTGTGCGGCCAAAGTGCCGAAGAAAACCAGGTGTCGAGGACGTCGGGGTCCTGGGTATATGGAGCTTCGATGATTCCCGCGATTTCTTCAGCTAGCCGCAAAGCGTCCGGCGAAAATCCCGCGTCACTCGATTCATGCGAGTAGCAACTATTAATCAGTTTTATCGCGTTCTCTGCTTTCGTCGAAGTCAAACATATTTTGATCCAACTTTGTATCGCATCGCTCGCGGGTGCTAACGCAACTTCCGTTTTGACACCGCACGCTTCGAAAAAGCGGATATGCAGTTCAAGGGTCATTTGTAGTCGAGGCGAGAGCTTTCCGTCAGCCGTCAGATCTTCGGCTCTACCACCCGCGTCATCCGCGATGATGCTCGTCCACACCGGTATCCGATGGCCCCACCAAAGTTGTCTTGAAATCGGCCAATCCCGTTTCTCGCCAAGCCAGGCGAGATACGTCTGCGCATACCGTTCCGGGAAAAACTTGATGATGCCTTGCCGGACGACTTCCAGCGCAGGCTCGGCGAGCGGGGCCATCTTCACGAACCATTGATCGGACAGATACGGCTCGATCGGCGTTTTGCTGCGATCGCTGTGGCCGACCTGCGTTTCGTACGGCTCTTCTTTTTCCAGCAGCCCCTGGGCCTGCAGGTCTTCCACCACTTTCTTACGCGCGGCATCGCGCTTCATGCCGCTGTATTGGCTCCATTCGGGCCGATCGCTGTTGATGCGCCCATCGGGCGTCAGCAGGTTCAGAATGTCGATCTGGTCGGCCCGGTCCTTGTGGCGCTGCCAGACGGCATAGTCGTTGGGATCGTGCGCCGGCGTCACTTTCACCACGCCGGTGCCGAACTTGGGATCGACGAGAATGTCGTCGGCGATGATCGGCACCAGCCGGCCGGTCAGCGGCAATTTCACCGATTTGCCGATCGCCCAATTCCAGCGCGGATCCTCCGAATGCACCGCGACAGCCGTGTCGGCCAGCATGGTTTCCGGGCGCGTGGTGGCGACGATCATCTGTCGATCGGTGCCCTCGATCGGGTAGCGAATGTGCCAGAGGTTCGTCTTAACCGTTTCGTGATAGATCTCGTCGTCGCTGATGCTGGTTTGCAGAAACGTGTCCCAGTTCACCAGGCGCTTGCCGCGATAGATCAGGCCATCTTTGAAGAGCTTGAAGAAGGTTTCGCGCACCGCGCGGGCGCACATGTCATCGAGCGTAAAGCGCGTGCGGTCCCAGTCGCAGGAGCAGCCGAGGCGTTTGAGCTGCGACAAGATCCGATCGCCATACTGCTGTTTCCAGGCCCAGATGCGCTCGATGAGCCCCTCGCGCCCAACATCGTGCCGCGTCTTGTTTTCCTTTTCCTTCAGCTGCTTTTCCACCACCGCCTGCGTCGCGATGCCGGCATGATCGATGCCCGGCACCCAAAGAGTGTTGAACCCCGCCATGCGATGCATGCGCGTGAGAATGTCCTGCAGCGTGTTGTTGATCGCATGACCCAGATGCAGCGCGCCGGTCACATTGGGCGGCGGGATGACGATCGTAAAGGGATCGCCCGGCGCTGTCGGGTTCGCGTGAAAGCATTTTTCATCGAGCCAGACCTGGTAAGCCTGCGCTTCGACAGCCGAGGGATCATATTTGGACGAGAGTTCGGTATTCATGGCGATGGACCCTCAATCGCGGGTCAAATCATTTCAAAAACGTCGAGAAAATAAGAGCGGGAATGCTAAGGGGGCGGGGCTGCGCGGGCAAATCGCCTGCACAACCCTATCGTACGACGACCGTGGCGGGGAATCCGATCATGGGTGGATTATAGCGGCGAAGGGAGCAGTGTCACGATGCGCTGCCTGGCGCGCTGGCGGCGAGTTTTACGCCAGCATTGCTGGGTGAGCCGCGCGAAACGGGCGCGGGTTTGATTGGCTCAATCTTCTTTACATCCGGCACCAGCTTTTGGCCGCGCGGCGCTTTGACATTCAGCGCCCGCAGATAGCGACGTCGCAATACCGTGCGAATGCGCTCGATTTCAGATGGAGTCCCGGTTTCCAGCTTCACAAATCCGCCGGCTTTGGCGCGGTGGCCGCCGCCTTCGCCGATCTTGCGCACGAGGCGGCGCATGATATCGGCCGCGGAAATCTTGGCATCGCTGGTGCGCAGGCTCACCATGAGCCGCCCTTCATACGGCGCGGTGACGAGGGCCCATTTCACCTTGTCGAATCGCAGCAGAAAATCGGCCAATACCGCCGGCTTTTCGAGCGAATCGATCGTGTCGATATGGCTCATCAGCACATCGTCATAGTAATAGGCGTTGGCGATACCGCTCGAGTAGGCGATGTAATAACTCTGCGGCAGATCCACATAGCGCATCTGATACAGCCGTCGCGGATCGGCAACGAGCGTCAGGCTCGAAAGGGCGAGGTTGTCCAACTCGCCAGGCGCTCCAGCGGCTCCAGCCAGATCGCTTTCGATCCCATACAAAAGGGTCGCGCCCAAATCCGGGCGGATCGGAATTTCCAGCTCCATGAAGTAGCTGAAAATGATCGAGCTGGTCGCGCCGACTTCGGTGCGGATATCACAAAAGGCGCACTGAGGTTTGCGCAAACGAGAGCGATGGTGATCGATCACCGCAGTCGGATTGAGATTGGCCGGCAGGGGGCTGAAAGCAAAGGCCGGCTGCGTATCGAGCAGGACGATGGCGTCGTATTCTTTGAGCGTCTCGTCATCCCATTGGATCAGCTTCAGGCTGCTGAATTTGACGAATGCCTCATTGATGCCGCCGCCCGTGCGCCCCTTGATGGCCATGTTGACCTTGGCGGTAGGCAGCACATGTTCGAGCAGCCTCAGCAGTCCCTGGCCGCTCGCCAAGGCATCGGGATCGGGGTGCTCGTGGGTGGTAATGAGGATATTCTTCTTGTCTTTGAGGAGACGAAGAAGCTGGGCGGCTTTGGGCCGACCTCGACCGCGGGCGCGCTTCTCGGCGGCATGGGCCGAGCCAGCCACGGTTTCCACACAGGATTCCACGAACGCCGTCATTGTGTCTTGCCGAACCGACCGCATTCGGAAAATGCGGTTTAACCATTTATTACGACGCCGATTCCCCGGCCACAGTTCATCGTCCGCGATCCGCAGGAACATGAGCTACCGCCACCAAGGTCCGATAAATCAAACAGTTGCCGGCAAAGCGGCCCTGGGGCCTGTTCCAAGCCCCTTTCACATCTCGGACCTGATATGCAGTTTGTGTTCCACAGGTGAGCCGGTCGATCTGTAATCATATTATAATGCCCGCTCCGGGGTGAATCTCTAGCGATTGGAGAACTCGTGCATCAACGACTTATTTTAGGCGCTGCGCTGATCTGCGCGACGCTGGCCGGGACATCACCTGCTGATGCGCCGGCTACTTTGCCTGCAACGACGGCCACGACCAAGCCCGCCGTTGAGCTGTCGACCGTCAAGCGGGGATCGCTCACGTTAACGATCGATGCGCAAGGCTCTTTCGAGCCGATCGATGCGTTTGAAATCCGCATTCGCCCCAAGCTCTACAATGGTGAGCTGACGATCACCGCGATCAAGCCCAATGGCAGCAACGTCAAGAAGGGCGACACCCTGCTCGAGCTCGATCAGGCGGTCATCAAGCGCATGGTCGCGGCTTCAGACAATGATTTGCTCAATGCCCGTGCGACTCGCGTCAAAGCCGAGTCAGACGCAAAGGTGGCTGAGGAGGCCGACGAACTCACCTCAAAGCAGCAGAAGGCTTCGCTCAAGGAAGCCGAGGATGCGCTCAAGTGGTTTGAGAATGTGGATGGGCCGCAATATCTGAAGTTGATTGACCTGTCGATGAAGCAGATGGAGGACCAGGTCAAGGATGCCGAGGATGAGCTGGACCAGCTTAAGAAGATGTACAAATCGGAAGAGCTGACCAACGCGACGGCGGATATTGTTGTCCGGCGGGCGCTCCGAAATCTCGATTACTCGAAGCAGTCTTACGCGATGGCGGAGGACCGGGCCAACAAGCTGCGGACTTTCTCCTATCCTCTGATCAAGCAGCGCTATGTGGATGGCCTGGAAACGGCCAAGGAGCAGTATGCCCTGTTTGAAACCACGCAGGCCGAGCAGAAGGTGCAGCGGAAAACGGGACTGGATGCCGTCCGAGCCGCTGAAGCGACTGCGCAATTGCACAATGATGAACTGAAAGCCGACTTGAAGAAAATGACCGTCACCGCGCCGGCCGATGGCGTGCTGTCTTATGGTCAAATCGTCCAAGGCAATTGGCAGGGCGGTGATCCGCACATGCTGCGCGTGGGCGAGCGCGTCGCGCCGCAAGGCGTGCTGATGACGCTCTACACGCCCGGCAAGCTTCGGCTAGTGACCGACATGGCCGAGTCTCGCTATTTTGCGATCGCGCCGGGGCAGAAAGCTTCGCTCAGTCCCGTTGCTTTTCCGGAATTGAAATACGAAGGACAGTGCGATCCAACATCACGGACGCCGGCCGGGGCAATGGGCGGCGCGGGATATGCTCTGCAGATTTCAACCGGTGAAGTGGATAGCCGACTCGCGCCCGGGATGAAGGCGACTATTCATATGGATGTGCCGCTGGCGGACGATGTGCTGCTTGTTCCTACGTCAGCGGTTTCCAAGTCCACCGTCTGGGTCCAGGATTCAGATGGAAAGGAAGAATCGCGACACGTCCTGACCGGTCGCTCCGATGGAAAGTCCGTCGAGATTCTTTCCGGTGTGAAAGAAGGGGACAAAGTCCTGACGCACGCGAAGACAACAGAGTAATCTTGAGCAGCCAAGTTTAGCCGCGACGCGAAGCGGAGCGCTTCTCCGGGCGCATGAAGAAAGCGCTCCGCTTCGCGTCGCGGCTAAACTGGGCGGATGATCGAAACCGGGTGTTTGATGAGCAATCGCGCGACTCAATTATTCATTCTTTTTCTTCTCTTTTCAGCAGTCCCATCGTTCGCTGATGCACCAGCGACCACGCAACCCTCCAAGCAGGAAATCCAAAACTCCATCGACAAGGGTGTGAAATTCCTCGTCGGCTTCCAGAATCCCGACGGCTCCTGGGGCACCGGCACCGAAACGCGCGGCTCCGAAATCATGTCCATGGTCCCCGGCTCCCACGATGCCTTCCGCATTGGCACCAGCGCGCTCTGCGTCATGGCCCTCCGCGAAGCCGGCGAGAAAAAGGCGCACGATAAGGGACTGGAATACCTCCTGACCTGCACCGACGCCCGGCGGGATGATGGCACCCTGATTTACAATACATGGGCCCACATTTATATGGTCCATACCCTCGCGATCGAGATGCGGCACAACAACGATCCGCGCATCCGAAAAGTGCTCGAACGAAATCTCAAGGAGATGGAAGAATACGCCACCTACATGGGCGGGTGGGCCTACTACGATTTCGATTACAACACCGCCGTCCCCGGCGGAGGCCCCACAAGCTTCGGCAGCGCCGCGGGACTCGTGGCGCTGTGGGAGGCGCAGAAGTCCGGCATCAAGCTTCCCGAGAAGCTGCTCAAGCACACGATCTTCCAGCTCGAGCAGATGCGCATTCCCGACGGGGCGTTTATGTATTCGAGCGAGTTCAAATACTACCCACGCACCGCGAAACTGCCGGCTAACCTGCCGCGCGGGGCGTCCGGACGCGTGCAGCCGGCGAACTTCGCCCTGTGGCTGTGGCATTCGAAGCTCGCGACTGAAAAGAACATCCGCGATGGGCTGGATATGTTCATCAAGGAGCATGCGTTCCTGGAAAATGGCCGAAAGCATCTTTGGCCGCACGAGGCGCTGTATCAGATTTCCGGCTACTACTATTATTTCGACCACTACTATGCCGCGTGCCTGCTGGATGCGCTGGAGCCTTCGGAGCGGGGCAAATACAAGACGTTCATCGTGGACAGCGTTCTGCCACACCAGGAGGAAGATGGCTCCTGGTGGGATTACCCGATGTGGGATTATCACAAGCCGTACGGGACATCGTTTGCGATCATGACCCTCCTTCGCTGTCGGCAGTGAGCTAAGATTTCGAATCTCAAATCCCAAATCTCGAATTTGAAATTTCAGATTTCAGATCGCGTGCAGAAACTGCGCGCCGGCCTTCGTACATTTCCCGTGCAATCAGTGGCGGCGTCTCCGTCCTCGCATTATGGTTGACTCAGCTCCGCATCATCGCGGAGATTGGGGCCAATTGCGGTGAAAGGCCAGTTATCATGCGACAATTGAAGATACTACTAACTCTCTTCGCTCTCTGCCTGGCGATCATCCCGGCCGGCTGCAACCACGGCCCGGAGCCGGAGGAAATCATCGTCTACTGCGGCGTGGATGAGCCTTACGCCAGCAAGGTCTTTGCGGAATTCGAGAAGCAGAGCGGCATTCACGTAGCAGTGCAGTATGACATCGAATCATCCAAATCGGTGGGACTCGCGGGAAAACTTGAAGCCGAGTCGGCCCATCCACGCGCGGATGTGTGGTGGGGGAGCGAAGCCTTTTTGAGTACGCGGTTGGCTTCGGAAAACATCCTGGAGCCGTATTCTCCCACGACTGGCGCCGACATTCCGCCGGAGTTTAAGGATCCTCAGGGCTACTGGACCGGCATCGGCCTTCGCGCGCGCGTGCTGGCGGTGAGTAATCCGCCGCCGCCGTTTGAAATCAAAGGCATCGAAGATCTGGCCGACCCTCGATTGAAAAACAAGATCTGCATCTCGCGCCCGACGGCCGGGGCCACCGGCGCGCACGTGGCGGCTCTGTACGTCTTCTGGGGGCGCGACAAGACGATCGCCTTTTTCCATAAGCTACACGACAACGGGATTGCCGCTCTGGGCGGTAATGCGGAGGTGGCCGACCAGGTGGGTAATGGCGTCTATTCGCTCGGCCTGACCGACAGCGACGACGTCAGCAATTCCGCTGCGAATGGTGGAAAACTTTCGATGGTCGTCCCGGATCAATCGACCTTTGGAACGCTCGCGATGCCGACGACGATTGGCCTGGTCCGCGGCACTCGCCACGAACAGGCCGCCAAAAAGCTGATCGATTTCCTTGCAAGCAAAGCAGTCGAGCAGATGCTGATCGACATGAAATACGCCCGCTGGAGCGTTCGCGGCGGCGCGGGCCAGGAAATCAAGGCGATGAAAATCGATTATCGCGAAGCAGCGAAGGTCTACGCCCAGGCGCAGCGCGAGACCACTGCGATTCTGGATGGGCGGATGTGAAACGGTTATGGTCTGGCGCGAGAAGACGTATGGATAACCACGTTTAGCGGTCGCGCTTGCGCGACGTTGCGCGCTGTCTGTTTGTTCCTCGAAACGCGTGACTTAGTTGCGACGCGTGAGCGAAGTATAAATAAAAAGGCGCGCGCAACGGCTCGCAAGCGAGCCCGCTAAACTTGGTATATCAAAGCGTTGTCCGCGATTGCACCACCATTCCCCACTGGAGGGGTTCGTTGTCTCCCAGGAAAGATCGATCTTCCATTCTCGTCGCGTTGCCCGCGGTCTTTGTGTTGACCTTGTGCAGCGTTCTGCCGCTGTGCTGGATGTGCTGGACAGTGGCGGCCAACCCGCAGGTGCGGGCCGAGCTTTCCTTCAGCGCGTTTCGCTTCGAGCTGCTGGGAAGAACGCTGCTCTATAACGGCACGGTCGCGATCATCGCGACGGCCATGGGACTTCCCGCGGGATATGTGCTTGGACGCGGACGAGGCATGATCGCCCGGCTGCTTTGGGTGCTTCTTCCCGCGGCACTGCTATTGCCTTCGCTCTCGTATGCCTACGGCTGGGCGCAATTCGTGCGAATGTACCGGCATCTCGTGCTGCCCTGGCACATCACCTTCCAACCCAACGGACCGGCAGATATTTTGCGATGTATCTGGTCACTCGCTGCCTGGCTCTGGGCGGTGCCGGCCGGTTTGATCGGCCTGGCGCTTCGACGAATGGACACCAACGTGCAGCAGCAGGCGGTGCTCGATGGCGCGCTGCACTGGGTGACTTTCCGCCAGCTTCTGGGACCGATCATCGCTTCGCTGGCGATCGTCACGATCCTGGCGACACAGGAATTTGCAGTTTACGAACCAACCGGCATCAGTGTGGTGGCGACGGAAGTGCGGATGGTCTTCGACACCGGCGCGATGAGCTCGCCGGATAATCTGATTACTCAATCTGGTGCGCTGGGTGGAGGATTCGCATCGTCCGATCAACCTCAGCGCGCTGCCGCAGCAGTGGCGACGGCGGCGCCGCTCCTGGCGGTGACCATTCTGTTAGCAATTGCTGCTGCATGGGGAGCGGGGCAGACGAGCGGCTCCGAGACGGTCGCCACCGGTGACTGGCCGCCGGTGCTGGATGTGTCGAAGGTGACGGTTGCGATCACGATTGCGCTGCTGTTGCTTAACATTGGCGTGCCGGTGCTTTCGCTCATTCGCTCGCTTTACGTGCCGCTTTCTCCTTGGACGATGTGGAAAGAATTTGGGCCCAAGGTTCAAGGCGCAATCCTTGTCGCGGTTGAAGCGTCAGCATTTGCGCTGGTGGCGGGATTTTCGTCGGCAGGGCGATGGATTCGCGGATCATTGGCGCTCGCGGGCGCGAGCTTTTTAATTGGTGGACAACTACTCGCGATCGCTCTCATCCGTATTTGGAACCGCCCCGGCCTGTACTGGGGCTATGACTCGTCGATCGTTCCGCTGATTGCATACGCAGGTCGCTTCGGATGGCTCGCGCTAGCAGCCGGTCGCGCCACTTGGACGCGCCCTTGGCGGGAAATGCGGGATGTGGCGTCGGCCGATGGCGCAAGCGCCTTCCAAACTGCTTTTTGGGTCATCTGGCCACTGGCCTGGCCGACTTTGCTGGCCGGGGGGCTGGTGGTCGGCGCGCTGTCGATGACCGAAGTGCCGGCAACCGTGCTGCTGATGCCCGAGCATCCGCAGGTCCTGACGCCGACGTTGATGACCTGGGTGCATATGGTGCGCTATGATGCGATGATCGAGGCATCACTCATCATGATGGCGACGGTCATCGTGCCGGCGCTGTTGGCTGTGATCCTCACGGGAATTGGTCTGCGTGCGTTGAAAGCGGCGATGGTCGGATCGCCCACCGCCCAGACGGCCTCGCAACGGGCCTGATTTTCCTGTAGCCTGCCGAACCCTTGGGTCGGACGTTTAGTCCGCCCAGGTTAGCCGCGACGCGACATCGGAGCGCTTTTGCGTCGTTCGGAGAAAGCGCTCCGCTGGCGCGTCGCGGCTAACCTTGGCAGGGTGCGGGCATTTGCTCGCGAAGTGTCAGTCAGGAGTCCTAAGCTTACGTTGTGTCACTCATCACTCTCTCCAACATCGAAAAGACCTTCGGCAAGCGCGTTCTGTTCGATCATCTGAACCTGAACATCGAGCGCGGCGAGCGGCTGGGCTTCATCGGGTCCAACGGTTCCGGCAAAACCACGCTCTTCAAAGTCATTACTGGGGATTTGATCGTCGATGCCGGCACCGTTGGCATCGCCAAGACCACCAAAGTCGGCCATCTCTCGCAGGATCCCAAATTCGACGAGACGAACACGGTCGTCGATGAAGCCGAGCTGGCCTTTGCGACTCTGCATGATCTTTCGCATCGCATGCGCGAGATCGAGCATGAGATGGCCCACGTCAGCGGCGAAGCTCTAGAAAAAGTCCTCCAGAAGTATCAGGACGTTCAGCACGATTTCGACCTGGCCGGCGGATATGCGTGGCGACATAAGCTCGAAGCGACGTTGCTTGGTGTCGGCCTGACGCGCGAAAGCTGGGAGCAGAATGTCTCGACCCTGTCAGGCGGGCAGCGATCGCGTTTGGCGTTGGCCAAGCTGCTGATCAGCGAGCCGGACTTGCTGCTGCTGGACGAGCCGACGAATCACCTGGATCTTGCCGCGATTGAATGGCTGGAAAAGTATCTTGCCGGCTTCAGCGGCGCGGTGATGCTGATCAGCCACGATCGATATCTGCTCGATCGGCTCGCGACGCGCATCGTCTGGCTCACGCAATGCCAGCTCAACAGCTATCCCGGCAATTATTCGGCCTTCGTGCAGCAGCGCGAGGTGGCCGAGCTGACGCAGCGCCGGCAATTCGAGGAACAGCAGGCCGACATCGAGACGCAGAAGGAATTCATCCGTCGATTCGGCGCCGGCCAGCGCAGCAAGGAAGCCAAGGGACGCGAAAAGCGGCTTAATCGACTGCTGGCTAGCGGAGAACTGGTGCAGTCGGTTGAAACACAACGGCATATCAACTTGGCCCTAAATACCGATCAGCGCGCAGGCGATCAGGTGCTCAACGTGCGCGAGCTTTCCAAAGCCTACGGCATCACGACGCTCTGGCGGCACCTGAAATTCGACATCAAGCGCGGCGAGCGAATTGGAATCATTGGTCCCAATGGATCAGGCAAGACCACGCTGCTGGAGGTGCTGCTGGGGCAGGAAGATGCCGACGCCGGCGACATCCGCTGGGGCGCGAACCTGAACATCGGCTACTACGATCAGCGCCTCGACGAATTCGATCCGGACAGCACGGTGTTTGAAGAAGTCGCGGCCGGTCGCGAAGCCAAGGATCAGGACGTCCGCAACGTACTGGGCACGATGCTCTTCCGCGGGGACGATGTGCATAAACCCGTTGGCCTGCTCAGTGGTGGAGAGCGAGCACGCGTTCGGCTGGCGCAACTGCTGCTTGATTCACCCAACGTTCTGCTGCTCGACGAGCCGACCAATCACCTTGATATTCCTTCGTGCGAAGCGCTGGAGAATGCGCTGAAGGGATATCCGGGAACGGTGATGTGCGTGAGTCACGATCGCTATTTTCTGGATCGCGTAGCCGGGCGATTATTGATCCTTCAGCCGCCGGGCATCGTCGATTTTCCCGACACCTATTCGGCCTGGGTGCGCAAACAGAAGGAGCGCGCTCAGTGTGAACAGGAAAAGACTGAGCGATCGTCGGCCAGTCCGCCAAAGGCGAAGTCCAAACCCACGCCGCCCAGAGAAACGAAAGAAAACACACGGAAGGACAATCCCTACGCGCGTCCCTTTGGTCGGCTGACGCTCAAGGAACTCGAGCAGCAGATCTCGGAAACTGAAATTTCGCTCGCCGAGTGCCAAAGCAGCTGTGCCGATCCGGACAATTTCAAAGATGCCTCGCGCGGCAAAAAGCTTCAGGCGGAAATGAAGAAGCTTTCGGAAAAGCTCAAAGCCCTGGAGCAAGAGTATTTCGATCGCGAGCAGTAAGACGCATTTCTCCTTGATGCAGTGCGTTGGTTATACTGCCGCAAATGCACGCGCACCTGAATCGAGCCGCGGGTCGAGGGGGAGTGGGGCGGGTCCTTTCATTTATTATCATCACACTTTTTATTACCTACCTCATCATGGCATCTGACACTCTCGCAGGCGCTGCCACCGCGCCGCAGCCAACTGGCGCATCGCTCGCTTTTACATCCGACGATCCTGTCGTGGTCGAAGCGCGGGCGATGATGGAACAGGGGCGGTTTGTGGACGCAGAGCGAGTTCTTAAAGCTCCGGGTGGCGATCAGCGCGCCCGTCAGGAGGCCATTGAAATCATCGCCCGCACGCGACGCGATTACCGCCTGTCTGCAGCAGACTTGTTGGACAAATTGAAGACGTCCATTCCCGATGTGACGCTCGACGAGCTGGAATCCTGGCGGCGCGCCGGGCAGGTGCAGTATCGCATTATCGACGGTAACGTCGCCTATTTCGGTCGCGAGCCTTCCAACGTCTTCCGATTCTGCGGCGATGCGATTCGAAGACGCAAGTCGCAGGACGCCCCGGCGGACTGGACGCTGGAGCAGCACCTGGCCCGGGTGATCGCGGAGGCCGAGCGGACAGGCCGTCGGCAAGTCGTGCCGATCCGGCATCGCATTCATTATTCACTGACGGTTCCGTCCACTGCGTCGGGAGTGAAGCCCGGCGCAACGGTACGAGCCTGGCTTCCCTTTCCGCAGGAATATCGCCAGCAGAGCATTGTGAAGCTGATTAGCGCGAACCCGGAGCCGACGACGATTGCACCCCTCGCTGGCGGTGAATACCCGCTGACCGGCGCGCCGCAACGGACAATTTATTTTGAGCAGCAGGTGGACGATCCGGCAAAGCCCATCACCTTCAGCGCGACGTACGAGTTCACGTCCAGCGCCTGGTATCCTCTGCTCGACAAGAGCCAGGCCCGACCACTGCCTGCCGATTATTCGCAGGGGAATCTGGACGAGCGGCTGCCGCATATTCAATTCACGCCGGAAATTCGCAAGACAGTTGCTCAAATCGTCGGCGATGAAAGCAATCCGCTCGAACGGGCGCACCAGATTTTCCTTTGGGTCACCAAGAACATCGCTTACAACGCCGAGGCGGAATATTGCACGATTCCGAGCCTATCCAAAAAAGCCCTGACCAGCCGACGAGGCGATTGCGGCGTGCAGACGATGCTCTTCATGACCCTCTGCCGCTGCGCGGGCATTCCCGCCCGCTGGCAGACCGGTTGGGAAACCAAGCGCGTCGGTTGGGACATGCATGACTGGTGCGAAATCTACATCGAGCCATGGGGCTGGCTGCCGGTCGATGCGTCCTATGGCCTGCGCCCCAGCGACGATCCGAAGGTCCGCGAATTCTATTTCGGTCATCAGGACTCATATCGGATGATTGTCAACCGAGATTACGGATCTGCGTTTGTGCCACCCAAGTCATCCCTCCGTAGCGAGCCCCTCGACTTCCAGCGCGGCGAAGTCGAAATCGACGGCAAGAACCTCTATTTTCCCTACTGGGACTATGACATCCAAATCGAATGGCTCGATGAGGGGCCATGAGGCAGAGGTGTCACCACGGAGGCACGGAGACACGGAGGTGTGGTTCTGCTGAAGAGCCGGGCCAATGCCAGACGCGCTAATCAATTGTTATTTGTGATTGCTTCTTTTTAGTGTCCCCCGCATCGGCCCTCATTCCAGCAAAAACTCGACCTCCATGTCTCCGTGCCTCCGTGGTAAATCTTATCGGACTGTCGCGAAAGTTCGGCAAAAGTTGGCCTGCGATGACTCCCGCTTTACCCTGTTCCTCGTTCGATGGGGTTTTGTGGGAAAGGAGCATTCGATGGTTCGCAGAAAAGCGATGGGCGGCCGCTGCAAGGTTCGTCGGACGCCTGTTCCGCGCCGGCGCCGTGCTGGCGCGTCGTTGAGCTTTAGCAGCATGCTGTCCATGCTGGGCGGTGCCAGCGAGCGCCTGCAAAGCGCCCGTCCACGTCAGCGCCGCGTCTGAAAAGGATCGCGCTGAGCGCGTGCCCCGGCTGGCGGCCGCTGAACCGCCGCCGTCGGCATTGCCAATTCGTTCCTACGCAAGCGGCCCTGAGCGCCCAATGAGCGCTCAGGGCCGTTTTTGATTGGCCTGTCCTGCTTGAGCACCGGAGAAACATCAACTCATCATCCATATCATTGTGGCATGCGGGACGCCTCGGATGAATCAATTGCCACGGCCACGCTTGATGTATCGGGGATGAACTGCGCCAGTTGCGTGGCTCACGTCGAAAAATCGGCGCGCTCGGTGGCGGGCGTACGCGATTGCCGGGTCAATCTTGCGACCGGCCGCGCCAGCATTGAATTCGATCCTTCGAAGACGAATCCCGGCCAGGTGGCCGGCGCGATTGCCGAGGGCGGATATCCCGCGACACCCGCGGATCCGGCGCAACTCTCAGCCGATTCCCAGGAACAGCGCATCGGGCGGCAGGCTAAGGAAGCCTCTGCATGGCTCTGGCGCGCCGCGGTCGGCGTAGCGCTATGGTTGCCTGTCGAATTATTGCACTGGCTGCGAATGTTGACCCATTCGCATGTACACGCGCTCGCTCAAGCTGATTGGCTTGGCTGGGCCGCACTGGCATCCAGCACGATCGCGCTGATCTACGTCGGCGGCAAGTTTTACGCCAGCGCATGGGCCGCACTGAAACACAAAACCAGCAACATGGACACGCTGATCGCGATGGGCGCAAGCGTAGCCTATTTCTATAGCCTGACCTATTTCGTTGGCGGACTCGCCGGCGCCTGGCGGCCGCCGATGGGGCATGAATTGTATTTCATGGAAGCATCGGGACTGCTCGCGCTGATCAGTCTGGGCCACTGGCTCGAGGCCCGGGCGCGACAATCTGCTGGCCGGGCAATCCGCGAATTGATGAATCTCGCGCCGGCGACCTCGCTTCGACTGAAATCTGCGACGATCCCGACTGATCATCAACAAGAATCGTTTGAGCAGATTCCCGCGACGAACCTGGAAATTGGGGATCGAATTCTGGTCCGTCCGGGCGATCGGATTGCCACCGATGGCGTGGTCATTGACGGCCGATCGAGTGTCGATCAATCCATGATGAGCGGCGAGCCTCTTCCCGTATTGCGCGCGCCTGGCGACGAAGTGATCGGCAGCACGTTCAATCATGATGGTCGCCTGATCGTGCGCGTTACGAAAGTGGGCCAGGACACGGCCCTGGCTCAGATCGTCAAGCTCGTGGAAAACGCGCAAACTTCGAAACCGCCAGCGCAAAAGCTGGCAGACCGCGTGGCTGCGATTTTTGTGCCGACGGTGCTTTGCATCGCACTGGTCACAGCCATCGGCTGGTTCGCTTGGGCTCACGCACATGACTGGTCGGCAGGGCAGACCGCTGCCGCCATGGCCAAAGCCGTGTGCAGCGTGTTGATCATTGCCTGCCCCTGCGCACTGGGATTAGCGGTTCCTGCCGCGGTGATGGTGGGAACAGGGCTGGGAGCCCGCCATGGGATTCTGATTCGCGATATCGACGCCATCCAAAATGCCGAGCGCGTGAACACTGTCGTTCTGGACAAGACCGGCACATTGACGCGCGGGAAACCGGTGGTTTCACGTATCATCGCGTTGGATGGTGCATCGGATCAGCAGATCCTGAATCTGGCGGCGTCCGCCGAGCAATACAGCAGCCATCCGCTGGCTCAAGCCATCGTCAATCGGGCCAGGGAATTAGGCGTAGCGATCTCGCCGCTGGAAGATTTCAACACCTACGCCGGCGAAGGTGTGGCCGCTAGGGTCGAGGCGATGAACGTGTTGATTGGGAACAATGATTTGCTGGCGCGATTTGGTGATGGGCAGACACTTCCTTCATCCGCGCAGGCCGATTCGGGATCGACGTTGGTCACGGTTGCCCGCAGGACCGATGACGGAAAACTTGAGGCCCTTGGGACGATCGTCATCGCCGATCAGCTTAAGGAAGATTCCACTGACGCCGTTGCGAGGCTGCATGCCATGGGGCTCAAGACGATGCTCTTGACCGGCGACCATGCCGGTGCCGCGGCGAAAGTCGCCAAAGAAGTCGGGATCGAAGCCGTTCGCGCACAGGTGAAGCCTGATGGTAAGGCGGCTGTCATTCGTGAAATTCAAAATGGTGCATCTGAGCCCAATTCCGGCAAATCGATCGTCGCCATGGTCGGCGATGGCATTAACGATGCGCCCGCACTGGCCGCAGCCGATCTGGGCATCGCCATCGGCGGCGGATCAGATGTCGCCCGCGAAACCGGCGGAATCGTATTGGTCGGCGGAAGTCTAAAGGGCGTCGCCGCCTCAATCCTGCTCTCGCGCGCCACGATGCGAACCATCCGGCAGAACCTTTTCTGGGCCTTCATTTATAACGTCGTGGCGATCCCGTTTGCCGCCGTCGGGTTGGTCAATCCGATCGTGGCAGCCGGCGCGATGGCCCTGTCGGATGTCACCGTCATTGGAAACGCGTTACTGCTTCGCCGGAAGAAACTGGGGTAATGCAAACCGTACGATTTTCCCTTGACTGGGCCAGCCTCCATCGTTAAAACCCCGACCACTTTTGACCAGGTCGCTTGAATGCAGCTGCATCGGGCCGGCCGGCGGGAAATCGCCGTTGACAAGCGGATGAATTCCCGGTTTTGATACGCGCGCCGAGGCGATCGTAGCGCAGCATAGCTGCTGATCTTGTCCCGTGAACCCCTACAGGGAAGTTTTATGAAGACTGTCATGATTGGCGATGAATTGCTGTTGTCCGACTCTGATGTGGAGTTCACGGGCGTAACGGATGATCTCCTGCAGAATCTTCCGTTCGATCCCTTTTCAGACGATACGACTTTCGTAGGCGCCAAGCGTCGCGCCCGCGATGAGGAAGAGGATGAAGAAGAAAAGGATGAGGAAGAGGGCGACGACGCCGAAGACGAAGATGAAGACGAGGACGAGGATGAAGAAGATGAAGACGAGGAAGAAGACGCCGACGAAGATGAAGAAGTAGACGAAGACGAAGAAGAGTTCGACGAGGACGAAGAAGACGACGAAGAGGATGACGACGAGGACGAAGAGGAAGAGGACGACTACGACAATCCAGACGACGACGATGACGACGACTACGATGACGACGAAGAGGAATTCAGCGACGAGGATTAAAGCTTAGAAAGCTCGCCCCACTGTTAGGATCGCGCCCAAAAGAGCCGCGCACGAAGTAAGCGGTCAGAGCGCTCTGACCGCTTACTTCGTGCGCGGCTCTTTTATTCGATTGCCTGCCCATCGCGCAACACATTTGTCGCGCTTACCCCGCATAGCGTTTACTCCGCGTCTGCGCGACCCTGCCGCCTGTTCTTGATCTGTCCCCGCCGGCGCTTGCTTTCAACGCGGCGCATCTTGGCCGCCCGCGAGGGTTTGGTTTTCCGCCTCGGCTTGGGCTCGTGGAGCGCGGCCGAGATCATCACCGCCAGCCGGCTGATTGCCTCCTCGCGATTGCGCTCCTGCGAGCGCGATGAATCAGCCGCGATGTGAATCTCATCCTGCAGGGTCAGTCGCTTGCCGGCAATCGCCCGCAACCGCTGACCGGCCGCTTCGCTCAACCCCATGATCTTGCCCATCGGAGCCCAGATCTCAGCCTTCGTATTCACCTTGTTGACGTTCTGCCCGCCCGGTCCCCGGCTTCGCGCATATTGAACCCGCAGTGCATCGGCTGGAATCCAGACTCCACGAGCCAGCTCTATTTGGCCGCCCGGCATCGGCAGATCGGTTGAGGGTGGGATATCCATTGCGAAGGTTCCGATTCGACCTGCCATTAGCGATGAGTGGAGGTCTGCGCGACTGGATGATCATGCGCGTAGCCATGCACGATCTTCAGCGTTGACGCGGCCGCCACGGTCAGCGCCAGAACAACCAGATTCAATTTGGTGAGCGCCTGGCTTCCCCGCTTAGTCTCCCGCCCAGCCAGGGCGTACAACAGGATCGTCCAGGCGATCAACGCCAGCAGGATGTGCAGCCCAAAGAGGCCGTGCGTCAGCCCCGGGTGGGCCCAATGGCTGTAATCGGGCCAGGCCGCAATCGCGTTATAGATGCCGCTGATCAGGAACAGCAGAATGCCGGGGTGAACGACGAACTTAAAGCCGCGCCGGGCACGTAGAAAAGCGGCTTCGGCCACGCTGGGTTCCAGCCCCCGAAGGCCGATGGGCACAATGACCCTCATAAAGAACGCGCAGCCAACCACCGCGCACGCGGTAATCACATGGAGCCAGCGGAAAAACACGACTAAAACATCGTTGGCCATAAATATGAAACTCCGTCATTTCCGCCTGTTTGGGGCGGGCCGCTGATCGTATCAGGACTGTTCGATGCGTTCGATATTTCGCACCGGATGCGGCCTGTCCTTCTTTAGATCAATGATCTCTTGTCGATATTTTGCAGTTTTTACTTCAATTGTGGAAAGATTGCGGTAAGAATAGTCGCGCATCTAACGAAAGGACCCGCGATGGCAAAGAAGGGCGGCAAAGGGGCGCGCAAGAGTGGTGGGGGCAGCAAGGCCAAAAAAGGCCGCAAAGCGACCGCCAAAGCCGGCAAGTCGTCCAAAGGCAAAAAGCCGATGGCACGCAAAGCGGCCGGCGGCAAATCCAAAGCGAAAAAGTCGATGCGCGCGAGCAGCGCCAAGAAATCGGCCGGTCGCGCGAAGAAGAGCACGACGCGCGCAAGCAGCAGTTCAAAGACTAAGGCCAAGAAGCCTAAAAAATCATCCTCCAGTCGCAAAGCAAGTCGTGGCGGCCAGGCGACCGTCCGAATCACCGAGTCGGTGACTCAGTTCATTTCCACGCCACAAGGCGTTGTCGCCGACACGATCGAGACAGTGAGCACGTTCCCGCCTGGCACGCAGGAACGCTCGGTCCAGACCACCGACGACATTGCCGCCGAAGGACAGAGGCCATCCTTATCTTCCGAAGAGGAGATGGAGGAAGAAGAAGACGAGTTTGGCGAGATGGGTGAAGGTGGCGCGTCGATGTCGGATATGGAAGAGCCGATGTCGAACGACAATGGCAGCGAATAAGCTCTAACGCTTCAGCTCAAACCGAAAGCCAATCTGCCTCGGGTCGGCAGGGTTGCCAAGGTATTCCCGGGCCGTGGTCTTGTATTCCGACTGCACCGTCACGTGCAACGGCTGCCCGGTGAGTTGAATCGGGAGTTCGCGCTGAGAATCGAGCAAATCGAGGCGGTGTTGCTCGTCGCCGACCATGATCCACACCGGCCATCCGGGGTAATGGTCGCCGCTGGGCACATGCTTGCGCCATATCGGATTGAAGACCATTTTCAGTGTGCTTCCCCGCGGCCCGTCGAGCGTCATGCTCATGACAGCCGGGTTGTAATCGTCAGCCATTCCCCAGCCGTCGATATCGCGGTTGAAGTAGGTCGCTGACACCTCGCCAATCGATTCCTGGTGCTTCTGCACATGCGGCGGTGCTTCCGCGCCCTTCACAATCATCGATTGCACTTCCGGCCGGATCGCATTGACGCAATAGAGATCATCGACAAAGAAGCCGCCCATCAGCTTTCGGCGAAGCAGGTGCCAATCGCTGACCGGGTGCAGCGTCTGATCCCGGCACATCACGAAGAGGTGCTTGAACCAGCTTTTGACTTTTTCAAACAAAGGGCGATCGATGAAGCAGCCTTTGTCCACTGCCGCGCGGAAATGCTGAATCGGGGCGAATTCGATCGCCAACTGAAGGTTCGGCTCGCGAAGATATGATTCGCCGCCGGCGAGCACCTTCATCTCATGCCCTTCGACATCGATTTTGATGAATTCGATTCGATTGACGCCATGCTCGCGCATCTGGTCGTCGAGGCGGGCAAAGTGCGCGGTGGTGGTGGCGTATTGGTCGCCTCCATGGCGCTGATTGATCACATGCGCTCCGCCCACCGCCAGCACATCGGTAATCATTTCCAGGCTCGTCGTCGCATCGGACAGGCCTTTGTCGATCGGCAGGACATTTGTCAACCCATTTTTCTCGATGTTGTGCTTGAGCACGCGAAAGATCGCCTGGAAGGGCTCATATGCCAGCACACGACCCTGCGGACAAAGCTTCCCGGCAAACATCGCGTTGATGCCGACGTTCGCGCCGACATCCACGCAAGTGAAATTCGGCTTGATGATTCGGCTCATCAAATTGAGCTGCCAGGGCTCCCAGACATGATCGTTTGCAAGGGAATCGTTGATGAGCCGATCGACGGTGAAATTGGAGACGGTTAACGTCTTTCCGCCAAACTCGACTTGATGGGTGACGAGCTTGTCCGATTCCAAAGCCTGCGTGGGAGTCTGCACTGAAATATTCTACCTTTCGGCCGCCCCGACGGGGTCTTTTGCCAGTCCGGCGGCAGCGCCGCCATATTCGGTTACTTCGCTCTCACAGTCGAGCCGGGCCATGCCAATAAAATCAAGATGGGTACCGGGAGACACTGTCACGCTGGCCGCGGCGGTGATGCGGTCGAACACATGCCCCTTGCCCGAAGCATCGCCCCAGCCCACATCGATTGCGTAAGTATCAAATGCAATGTCCAGCTTCACATCGAACACCGCGTGCAGCCATCGCCCGCGCCGCACCGGCGTGGTCTGACCAGTGCGAAGCGCATGATTGGTCCCCCATGCCCCCACGCCCATGCGATTCACAAGCTGGCAACTTACTGTCGCCTGGTCGGCATCATCGTATGCGAGGCTCAGGATATGGCATCGCATTCGGTCGCCGACGTTGAAGGTGGATCGCGGCCGGTCGCTCGCATCGGTTGTGCGTACTGCCACGATGCGCACCGCGCCGGTGCCGACGCGCCCTTTGCTCACCGTTGCGACGCGATCAAAATCCGCAATCTCAAATACGGTCGATAGGGCATCCGGCATCGAGCCATGGAGCTCAGCTGCGGCGCGATGTTCCGCGCGCTCCGCGTCCTGGTCGGCGACACCCAGCCGATGCGCCTTTCCGCCGGGGCTCATCGCTTCGACATAAATATCCGTCGCCTCGGCAGCGCTGCCCAGATAGGCACATTTGCCTTGAAAAAGGAACATCGCGTGATCGCAATATTTGCGAACGGCCGGCAGATCATGGCTGCAAAACAGCAGCGTGCAGCCCGCTTCGCGCATCTGATCGAGCCGCTCGAAGCATTTGCGGGAAAACCCCACATCGCCCACCGACAACGCCTCATCCACGATGAACACATCCGGCTGAACGTGAGCAAACAGCGAAAAGGCCAGCCGGACGACCATGCCGGTCGAGTAATATTTGATCGGCAGATTGATCTGCTCGCCCAGCTCCGCAAAGTCGATAATCCGATCCATCCGGCTCAAGGTTTCGCGCTCATTGAAGCCCAGCAGTCGGCCGCTGTTGATCAAGTTCTCGCGGCCGGTCAGCTCTGGATTGAAGCCGGTCCCCAGTTCCAGCAGGCTGGTGACGCGCCCGGTGATTTCATATGAGCCGCTGGTCGGCATCAGCACGCCGGTCAGGATTTTCAGCAGCGTCGATTTTCCTGAGCCGTTGGGTCCGACGATGCCGAAAAATTCGCCCTTGCGCACGCTCAGGCTGATGTCATCCAACGCCGTAAAGAGCGAATGCTTTTTCATTCCGCCAAGGCTGAGCCATTCCACCAAGCGCGCGGCGGGCGTCGTGTAGCACTTGAACCGTTTGGTCAAGTTGCGGACGGAGACGATCGGCTGCCGGTCGGTTTGCGTCATGGGTGATACGACTCCTACAGCACATCCCTGATTTCAGACCGGAAATGCCTCAGCACCCACATGCCAACGAGATTCACAGCCAGCGTGATTCCGATGCAGATGACCCATCGCTGCCACGCCACCCAATGCCCTAGCCACAGGCTGTCATGAAAACCGGCCACGTAGTGGTAAGCGGGGTTCAATTGCAGCAGCCGAATGATGACCGGATGCGGATGCTGCGCGTTACTTAAAATCGTCTCGCGATACACGACCGGCGTGAGCCACATCCACAGGAGCACGACGACATTCAAAAACGGCTGCACATCACGAAAGAAAACGTGCAGACACGCGAACACCAGCCCCAAGCCATAAGCAAAACCGAGAAACAGAGCCAGGAGCGGAATGGCCTGAAGCCATTGCAAGTACGGCCCATCATGAGCGATGGCGGCCGCAAAAATCAGGAAGATGCCGATCGAAATCGCGGCGGTGAGAAATCCACCGCAGGCTTCCTGGGCGATGAAGATCTGCTCCGGCAACGGCAGCTTCTTCAAATACCCGGCATTGCCCACGAAAGATGCGGTCGATCGCATCAATGTCTCAGCAAAGGCGTTCCATGCCAGCAGACCGGAGCACAGGAAAAGGATGAATGCGAATGGCCCCTTTGGTCCCTCATCCATGCCGCTGTTGCTGAACAGGATGCCGAAAATCAGTGCATAAACGGCAAGCTGCGCCAGCGGAACAAACACGTTCCATAGGTACCCGGCGACACTGCCACTGAAGCGGTGGCGCAGGTCGGCCAGCGCGCTGGACCACACATATTTCCGGTATTTCCAGACAACGGCATCCATGGGAAAAGCAGCGGAGAATATCGACGAATATAGCGTCAAATGCAATCCGGGCGTGAGTTCAGCAGCGCGCCCCATAATAAAAGAACCCGGGCATCGAATCCCGGGCTCTAAGCTGATTTGGGCCAAAGACCTGCGCTACTTCAGATCCTTCATGTACTTTTCGGGATCTTTCTTGAACTTGGGGATGCAATCCTCGCAGCAGAACCCGATAGTCTTGCCCTTGTAAACAGTCGTCACCTTTGGATCGATTTCGTCATCTCGATTGACCGCGCAATACTTGTTGATTGGCTTATCTGAGGCCGACTCCTGCGTAGTCGGGCGAGTCGTTGGCGCGCTGGCAACATTGGCCGCCAGCGCGGTTTGCGTCGCCTTCTCGGCCTTGTGCGCCTTCTCCGTGGCGAATACGCCAGCGCCCACCAATACCAGGCAAACCGCGCCGCCAAGGATCAATCGCTTCATGGCCAATCTCCTCACCGCTCTTACTTCTTATAGTAGGCCGCGTTCTTTTCGATGAATTCCGCCCACTCGGCCGGCAAATCCTCCTGCGGAAAAATTGCGTTGACCGGGCATTCATCCACGCACAAGCCGCAATCGATGCAGGTGTCGGGATCGATGTAAAGCATGTCCGAGTCGCCAAACGTCGCTTCATCCTTGGTGGGATGAATGCAATCGACCGGGCAAACCGTCACGCAAGCCGCGTCTTTAACCCCAATGCAGGGCTGGGCGATAATATGAGCCATAACCTGAGCCTCGATAATCTCTTGCAAGAGCCATTCAGGGCTCTTTACACATCTCGCGGCGAGGTAACCAACGGATGCATGCCGCTCTTACTGTTTGAATTAAACTTCACTCCACTGTGGCACGTTGCCCTCCCAAGCCCGCGGCAGGGCCTCAAGAGGCGGTGGATTATAGAGCCGCCGTTCAAGCGAGCAACAGGCGCGCTCGCGCGTATTGTCGCGGCGAACTCCTCTTGTTTAGCGATCCTCGCTTGCGAGCCGTTGGCCGCGCGTTTCAATTGCAGCGGTCAACGTCGCGCAAGCGCGACCGCTAAACAAATCGCTTGAAGTCCGCTCCCATTTGACCCTGCGTGCATTCCGGTTGTAATAGCGACATCAAGCTCATCATCCCAGAACCGGAATTCTCTATGCGCTACGTACTTCCCCTTCTTCTCCTCATCGTCATATTCCCTATGATGACCCACGCCCAAACCGCTTCGACCGAGCCCGCGGATCCGTACATTTGGCTGGAGGAAGGTTCGTCGCCGCGGGCGATGGAGTGGGTGCACAGCCACAACGCCACGACGACCAACCGGCTCGAGGCCGATCCGCGCTATTCCCGCAACTTCACTGAAGCGCTCGCGATCGCGGGTGCCAAGGACCGCATTCCGCAGCCGCGGTTCCTGCGCGACCAGATCTACAATTTCTGGCAGGATCGCGAGCATCTGCGCGGGATTTGGCGCAAGACCACCCTCGAAGATTATGCGTCGCCCCAGCCGCACTGGACGATGGTTTTAGATATCGACGCGCTCAATAAGGCGGAGGGCAAAAGCTGGGTATACAAAGGCGCCACAATCCTGCAGCCCGATGAGACGCGCTGTATGGTCGAACTCTCCGACGGCGGCGAGGATGCGGTGGTCGCACGCGAGTTCAATCTGGAAACCGGCCGATTCGTCGAAGGCGGATTCACCCTCCCGCGCGGCAAGCATCGCGTCGCCTGGGAAGACAAGGACACGCTTCTCATCGCCACCGATTGGTCGCCGGGCGACCTGACGTCGTCAGGTTATCCCTTCATCGTCAAGCGACTCAAGCGCGGGCAGCCGCTCTCGGCGGCAGTCGAGGTCTTCCGCGGAACCAAAGAAGATGGCGGGTATGGCGTCTCGCCCGTTGTGATACACGATGGGCAGGGTCGCGCGCTGGCGTTCATCGATCGGCCACTCGACACCTTCCGAACCGAGAAATACATCCTGACCGACCGCGGAGCCGAGAAATCAGACCTTCCGGCCAAGGCGGAGATCTCGGATCTGGTCGACGGCCGCGTGATCCTGCGCATCGACGAAGCCTGGACCGTGGACGGGAAAACCTTCGAGCCCGGTTCGCTTCTGCAGACCGATCTCGAAGCCACCAAAGCGTCGCCTGGCTCGCTCAAGCCAACGCTGGTCTGGGCGCCGGGCCCGCGCGAGGCGCTGCATGGCATCACCTCCACCCGCGATAAGCTCCTGATCGGCGTGCTGGATAACGTGCAGGGGCGCGCGTTCGTCTATACCCCATCTGGCGATGGCTGGACGCACAAGCCGCTGGATCTGCCGCAGAATCTGTCGGTGAATCTCGCTTCGGCCGATTCACGATCGAACCGCGCCTTTATCGATGTGGAAGGGTTCCTGACGCCGACCGCGTTGTCGCTGGTCGATGCCGACACCGGCTCACTGCGCACAATCAAGACGCTGCCGGCAAAGTTCGACGCTTCGAAGGATGTGGTCGAGCAATTCGAGGCCACCTCCACCGACGGAACTAAAATTCCGTACTTCATCGTCCATCGCAAGGACGCCAAACTCGATGGCTCAACCCCAACTTTGATGACCGCGTACGGTGGTTTCCAAATTTCGAGCACGCCGCGCTATTCCGCTTTGGAAGGCAAGCTCTGGCACGAGCAGGGCGGCGCATATGTCCTTGCCAACATCCGCGGCGGCGGTGAATTCGGCCCCAAATGGCACGAGGCGGGCCTCGGCGTCAGGCGGCAGATCATCTATGACGATTTTGCCGCGGTGGCGAAGGATTTGTTCGCCCGGAAGATCACCTCGCCGCGCCGGCTGGGCATCGAAGGCGGCTCCAACGGTGGCCTGCTCATGGGCGTCGAGCTGACCCAGCATCCCGATATGTGGCGAGCCGTCGTGATCGATGTGCCGCTGCTGGACATGATCCGCATCTCCAAGATCGCGGCCGGCGCAAGCTGGCAGGGCGAGTACGGCGACGTCAACGCCGACCCCGCGGTCATGGCCTTCTGGCTCAAGACCTCGCCATACCAGAACCTCCACAAGGGCGTCGCCTATCCCGAGCCTTTCATCTTTACGACCACCAAGGACGATCGCGTTGGCCCCCAGCACGCCCGGAAATTCGCTGCCCGCATGGAAGAATTCGGCCTGCCGTTTCTCTACTACGAGAACACCGAAGGCGGCCACGGCTCCGGCGCGGATATGAAACAAGCCGCTCGCGTGTTCGCGCTGACGATGACTTACTTGCAGGAAAAGCTAGTGGATTGAGGGGAGGGATGCCGTGAGTCGCGCTGAGAAGTTATACGAGCGTCTGGACGCGCTGGAGTTCGAATACCGGCAGATCATTGTCAGCGAGCTTCGCCGGTGGATAACGACCGGTTATTCGCACGTGTTGGCCCAAGCGATTTTTCTTCTCTTTCTTGGCCGGCGTTGGCAACGAGATCAAATGCGAATCAACTGGCTGGAAAAGGAAATTGTCGCATTGCGCGAAAAGCTGAACGAACCGTTGACCGATTCGCCGGTCGGCGTCTTCCGTGCGCTGTCACACAAGCTCACGGGCCCGGCCAAAAGCGATGATTCGATGCTCAAGCCGATACTGCGCTCAGCGCTGCAGAAACTGGAGGAAAAATCGGCCCAGCATTCGAACTTTTAACTAAACGCTCGCGTCAGCTTTTTTTCACGGTTCGCATAAAGTTTAGTTCAACTCGTTAAGTTCCGCTGGACAACGGGGGCATTTTCGGACATTCCCTCTGCGATGCCGCAACTGCCCGAAGGTTGACCCGCGATTTGGGCTGGGGGACAATCGTGCCCGGTCAATTCTTGCGGTCCCTATTGCGGACCGAGGGAGGAGCAATCAATGCCGAGGAAATCTAACAAGTCGGACGGCTTCGACGTCGTGGGCGATTCAATCGGCTCCGCCAAAAAACTGGTGGGGGAGCTCAGGAACATCTACGTCGAGCGCCACGATTATCGCGATGCCAGAGAGTCCGACTTCAAAGCTGCGGATCGTAAGTGGTACGACGCCTCGACCCGCGAGCTGACCGCGCTGGGATATCGGCTGCTGGGCGATATCGTTGACGACACGATCGCCAAAGCTGCGGGGCTGGTGATCGTGATCAGGCGGTTCGTATCGTCAGATGCCCTGAACATGGCGGCGATCTATCAGTTCGTCCGGCCGGGAATGTCGGTGGATCTGCGCGTCTGCGACGTCGAATCGGAGTTCAGCGACGGGTCGTTCCTGACCAGCAGCAACGCTGAAGCGGCGAAGAATGTAACGATGCCGCCGCAGATTCGCAGCACGAAATATCCGGCCACGACGACGATTTCCGAGCTTGTCGCGCTGCACGATGTCGCGAAGCGGAAGCTACACAAAGAGCAGCCGAACCTGCGCGGGCTCGAGATCCGCACGAAGGAGGAATATCAGGACGCTCAACACCGGCAGGATGTCATCAAAGCTGCGTTCCGGCGAGGCATCGGTTATCTCGATCCCGCCGAGGTGCGGCGGATTGCCATGCAGAAGAACCCGGATGACCCGGTTGCGGCCGACGTGGCTGCCGCCACGGCCCATATTGCGCGCGGACACGAACAGCTAGAGCAGCAGGGCGTTGCTTCGCCTTTCTCACAGCTGACGGCCATGAGTGATCAGGCCGCCGGCAAGTCACCCCAGGAAATCGCGAAACGCGCGGCCGATTCGATGCTGTCGCGCCTGCAGGGCGATGTTCCGGAATCCAAGCGGGACCAGATCGCCGACACCATGAAAGAGCTCTTCGAGTCGGCCGGATCGGAAGATCGCGGGGCAGGATTGAAGAACATTTTCTCGTTGATGGGCCAACTCCAGTCGCTTGAGTCGAAGGAAGAGAAAGAGCGCAAGCGCAAGCAATTCGAGGAGGCGATGGCTGAGGCCGAGGTTGAACACGAAAAACACCAGAGGGCCCATGTGAAGGAACGGCTGGCCCGCGACCTTTCCGAAAAAGCCGGCACCGGTGACCCGGCGCCTCGGGTTTTCCTCCGCGGCCTGCCGATCCCTGAAATTGACTACGAGGACAAGCCGCGCGGGTTGGGGGAGATGATCAAGGAGATTAACGCGTCCAAGCGCCGCCGCGATGCAAAGGTCCTTGCGACACTTCCGATCGGCCATTCGCGCCTCGGCGGCTTACCTGACCTGCCGCCGGACCGTGCGTGGCCAACGCACAAGGGCAAGAAGATCCCCTTCGTCGCGCAGATCAACCTGGCCGACATTCCCGCGGGAGCCGATTCGGGGTTGCCCCGCCGCGGCCACCTGTACGCGTTTGCGCTGATCAGCAACGAGGAAGATCATTGGCCACCCCCGGCGGCCGTCTTCCTCCACGAGGAGGACGCCGCGTCGCTGCGCCGGGCCGATGCGCCGGCCGATGACGACATCCATCCCGACTGGACGGGCCAGCGAGTATATGAAGTCGTCCCCGCCGAAGCGTTGCCGCCGGAAGAGCGCAAAGACTCTGCCGACGAAGATGACGAATACGAGGAGCCGGACGAAACCATTGGCTAGCTGCAAGGCTCGATGACCGACTACTACGGCACGCCCGGCGAGATTGCCGACGATTTCTTCCAGGACGGAGACGACTGGATCAACCTGCTGGCCCTCCACTCCCGCGGCTCCATGGAATGGTCCGACTCAGGAGATTTGTACTTTCTGATCCGCCGATCGGCCTTGAAAGCGCGCGACTTTTCCAACGTGTCAGCGATCGCGTGCTCGAGTTGAGTATTTCGGGCAGAACGCGATAGCAAAGTGAGAGGGAGCATGTTGTTTGTCCAGGCCGCCGCCGCTATTGCGTCCTTATCCCTTTAGCCGCCCCTTTGTGGGGCGCGTCTAGGTCGCGTAAAGAGCAATGGGGTCTTGAAGGAAGTCGGGCGCTGCTGACAAGTTTTAATTCCTGATTGCTTCCCGCGCCGCTGGCCGCGCCCCACAAAGGGGCGGCTAAAGGAATGAGGACGCTCCGCGACGCTTTATTTTAAGGTCGAATCCTCAGTGATTTTCCGCGCCCGAGTGCGGAAACCATCATTTGACGCCCAGCACTTCGATCACCAGGTACATCTGTTTATCTCCCGCCTGGCCTTGCGAAGGCATCGATAGTCCGCCGACGAGAATGGGCTTGCCGACGGGGACGGCAATGGTCGTGTGCAGATGCTGAACCTGCATGTCGATGCGATCCAATGTTCCCGGGGCTTCCATATTGGTCGGCTGCGAAGTGGGCGCGGGAGGGGCGGGCGCGAGGCCATCCCATGCACTGACGACATTGTCAATTTCAATCAGTGCTGTCGGGCTGCCTGCTGGAAACATCGGAGTCAATTGCAGGCTCACTCCATCCTGCACCACTGACGCATCGGGCTGATAGGCGGCGCTTTGCCCAACAACCGCTTCCAGGCCGGTCACGACCGTCCGCGCGCGGCCGGAGGTCAACTGAACCGTCTGTCCGTTGAAGCAGGTGATCTGCGCACGATATTTCAACGCGGCATTTGTCTTTTCTAATGCCGCAAGGTCGATAGTCTCAATTGCAGCGGCTCCTTCGGCCTGCTTGAGCGGGTGCGCGAATTGTTCGAGCTGCGCCGAGTCCAGAAGCACCCATCGCGCCACGACCGTGACCATGCGCGATGATTCATCGCGAATTTGCGACAGAAGCCCTTGAATCAGCTTTTGGTTGGCCGGCGTTTGTGAAACGACCAGCACGCCGGAGATCAGGCGCACCGAGCCGATCGACCCGCCATTGTCACGCCATGTTTCCGGAGCAACGGTGTCGATGATGAGTTTAAGAATCTCATCGCCCTTGGACGTGTCGTCGAGGGAAGGCTGAAGTTTCGGTTTCGAATTAGGATTGGCATTTGGATTGGTGCCTCCACCCATTCCACCACCCACGCCGCCGCCTTCACCACCCCCGAACCACGCAGGCTTGGCCTGGCCGATTTTTGTCGGCGGGATCAGCGCGGAACCCGCCGCATGTTTGTCGTCGGTACGAAGCAAGTCGCGGATGTCGTAGACGACCGTTACCGAATTATTGTTTTCAACCGTGGCGGGTTTTTTGTCTGGCACCACTTGCGCCCGCGCACTTACCGAGAGCAACAGAACAATGAACATTGATTCGAACAATTTCGTTTTCATCGGATCTTCCTGAAAGAGTTCGGAGGAATCACGGCAACGGGTTGCAGTTCCGACTGCAACGCCAGCACAAGCGGTTCGAGCTGTGGGGATTGGCGCGCTTCGGCCACGGCCGTCTTTGCTTCCTTGCCCCGGCTTAAAATCAACGCCGCAAGACACTCGCGCCGGCTGATATTCTGCTCAATGCGGCTGACCAGTTCCGCCGTCGTCTTTGGCCCATCGATGTGCCCCAGCGCGCGCGCCGCGGCAATACGATCTGCCACGTTCGCGGCATTCAGCGCCGCTATCAGTTCCTGCATCGGCGGGTGATCCAACTCATCCAGCGATTGCAGCGCGGCTTGCCGCGTCTGTTCGTTTTCGACCAGGCGCAAAAACTGTGGCATCGCTGCCGCTGGATTCCGACGAAGCATCGCGGCGATCAACTGGCTTTTCTCGGCGTCATCCTTCGCCGAAGGTATCAGACGAGCGAGTGTCGAGACGTCCGCCAGCCGGCAGATGGCTTGCATCGCCGCGGGGCGAACGGGGGGCTCTTGCAGCAGCGGCAGCAGGAAGCTTACGGATTGCGGCGAGCCAACCATTCCCAACAGCTGAATGGCAGTGGCACGAGCTGGATTGCGCGCATCACTGATCTGACGGCGCAGCTCCGCCTGAAGAACTTGCGGACTGACGCGGCTCTGAAGGTCAGTGGCCAAAACAGACAGATTGCCATGCGGATTGTGAAGGGATTGAAGTAACGCTTCATCGATGACGGCAACAGCCTTTTTTGCCGGCAAGACCGGCGGCCGCGCCGACTCGGCCTGAATCGCGGCAAGCTCCAGCGGATTGGGAGCGCGCGGAGCAAACACCACCGGCATCACAACCTCCACTTGATGCGGCTGTGGGTGGGCAATGACAACAGACACTGGCCGTGGCGCGGGCGGCCGACTAAGCCAGATGGCCAGCCCTGCTACAGCAATGAGCACCGCAGCTGCCGCAGCCGCAATGGGCCGCAGGTTTCTTCGACGTATGGGCGAGATCGCATCCCATGTCCGCTCCAGGCGATGGAGCGCCGCTGGAGAAGGGTCCGGCCAACTCGCCTGCCGCAGCAGTTCATCCAGCGGATCGGGTAATTGTGAAGGGTCTTCGGACATTTTGCTGCTCTATCGATCCGACAGATGCCTGCCCAACCTCTCGCGAAGGCGAGTGCGGGCCAGATGCAGGTTCGTTCTTACATTCTGTTCCGTCGCCCCGAGCACTGCCGCCGTCTCGGCGATCGACTGATTCTCATACGCGACCAGAATCAGCACTTCCCGTTGGCGATGCGGCAGGCGACTTACTTCCTGCGCGATGCGCTGGGCCGTCTCCTGTTCCAGCACCCGCTGCGGCCCGGACGTCGCACGCGAATCGACTGGATCATCGATCAACTCCTGCACTGCTGGTGGCGCGCGAGCCTTGTCGCGCGCGACATTCAAAACAATTCGGAAAAACCAGGTGCGAAAGGCGCAGTCGCCGCGGAAACTTCGCCAGGAGCGTGCGGCGCGAAACAGCGATTCCTGCACGACCTCCTCAGCCGCCTCGGCTTGGCCGCACAAACGCACCGCCAGGCGCAAGGCCGAAGGCAGTTCGGCGCGAACGAGCCGGTCCAAGTCGTTTGCGTCCACGATCCGGGCCTCGCCGTCTCATCCCCGCCGACCATTAGACGAAGAGGTGATGGATTTGTTAAAGACAAAATTGCCGATTGGCTTACTCGCCGCCCGGACCATACAGCTCGCCCTCCTCCCCTTGAACCTTGGGCCCAAGCTGCTTCGCGCTCCGCACCATTTTTTCAATGAGGTTCGTCGGGGTGCCTGCTGTAGATGTGACGCCTTTAGTTGTTTTCTATACCTTCGCCGAGGAAGACAGAATCGTTGCTTGCGGCGGGACGAGAGGAGCCATCCTGTTTTTCCCAACTGTCAGTGGCGACTTTCTGAACCGTCGCGTTGTTCATCTGCGAGCAGCGGTGGTCGCCTTGGCGCACGATCCATCGACGGCAATGATGTAAAATATATTGACAAATGAAACTGAATCTGGAAACATTGAATCGCCGGGGCGACAAAAGCACGCGACGTTCATGTTACACACCACAAGGCGCGTCACATAGACGCAAGATCAGTTGTATAAAGTATTTAGGTTATATGGAGGCCGGAGATGTGACAGTCTGCCGCGCGCCACATTTTGTAACATTGTGTAACGTGCGACAGGGTGAGGCCGGCGTTTACATGTCGCGAGGGTGTTGGACACGGGGCCGGACGATCACTTGCCTTTGAGCAGGTCCAGTTCATCCTGCAGCTTGCGGATTTGGACGACCAGATCGGGGAGCCGGCGGAGGGCGGCTTGTTCGCGGAGGCTTTGGCGGTGGGGGAGGGCGGGCATGCCGCTGACGATTTGCTTGGCTTCGACATCTTCTGCGATCGCGCTGCATGCGGCGGCCATGGCGCCGTCGCCGATGCTGATGTGATCGCGGACGGCGGTCTGCCCGCCGAGCACGACGCCCGCACCAAGCTTGGACGAGCCGGCCAATCCCGCTTGGCCAACGATGATGCAGTGCGGGCCGACTTGCACGTTGTGGCCGATTTGGACGAGGTTGTCGATCTTGGTGCCGAGACCGATGCGCGTGGTCGAGAATTTGGCGCGGTCGATGCAGACGCAGGAGCCGATCTCGACATCGTCTTCGACGATCACGGTGCCGATCTGCGGGATTTTCTGATGCTGCTTGCCGTCCCAGCGATAGCCAAAGCCGTCGGTGCCCAGGACGCTGCCGGCATGGATGATCACGCGCTGGCCCAGCACCACACGCTCGCGGAGTGTGACGTGGGGAAACAACTCGCAATCGTCGCCGATGACGACATCATCGCCGATGTAAACACCCGCATGGAGCGCGACGCGATTTCCGATTCGCGCGCGATGGCCGACGTAGACGAACGGTCCGACCGAAACGCCATCGCCAAGCGTGGCGCTGGCTTCGACTCGCGCCATGGGATCGACGCCCAGCGGCGGGCGGGGTACCGGCGGCGCGAACAGTCGCAGGACCTTTGCGATCGAAAGATCGGCATCGTCCACCATCAGCGCGGGGCGCGTCCACGTGCTCGGCAGCTTCACGCGTTTCTGCACGATGATTGCGCCGGCCTTCGTGCTTTGAAGCTGAGGCAGATACTGCTCAGAGCCGACGAACGAAAGCTCGCTCGGCTGCGCTTCATCGAGCGTGGCCAGGCCGGTGATGTCGACATCGGCCCCGGCCGGCGCGGGGGAGCCGATCAATTTCGCGATGTCCGAAAGCACAGGCATAAGTGACGGCGATTCAGTGTGGAAAAAGATCGTGGCAAATCAATGGTTGCCATTCGAAGTCGGCCCCTGAGGCTTTGCATTGATATCGGGTGTTGACGCTGGCGAAGGAGTGACAGCAGAGCCGCTCTTCTTCCCAGCCGCATAATCGGCATCGGCTTGAGTCAGCACGGCGTTGCTGATGTCCATCGCCTTGGTCGAAAAAAGCACGCTGCGTCCGGCGATGTTGAGCATCAGTGCCTGATAATCGAGGCTTTCAATATCCGGCAGATCGTCTTCGCCCTGAGTCAGGACCAAATCAATGTGCTGAGACTCGGCCACCTTCGCCGTCGCCTGCTGAAGATGCGTGAACATCTGGCGGACAACCCCCTTCTTTTCGCGTTCGCCTTGCCGGGCGACGAACTGCTTCCATGCATCAAGCTCGCTGATGGACTGATCGATCTTGGCGCTCAGTTCGGTGTAGCTGGGAGCCGACGGCTTATATTGCGATCGCTGCGCCTGCATGTTCTTGATGTCGTCCTGCTTCTTGTGCAGCGCGGCATCCAACTGTTCCGACTCGTTTTTGTATTTGCCGGCGTAATCCTTGTACTCCTGCATCTGCTGCATGATCTCGAATGGGCGTACGACGGCGATGCGTGGAGTTCCTTCCGCGCTGGCAAATGGAGCCGCACAAGCGACTGACAATCCAACGAGCGCCATCAAATGACCGATTCGCATAAGCAATCCTTTCGCTTTTTTTAGATAGTTGCCCGTTCATCAGGGCGTGACATGTTAACCCAAGGCGGGTCATTGAGAGAAGCCGAGCGAGAAACTGACCAATTGCTTATCGTCGCCGCGGCCAGTGGTGATGGGGACGCCGAAGTCGATGGCAATCGGGGCCTGATTGAGGATCGGCAGCATCAGGCGAATGCCCACGCCGACGCTCGATCGCACGGTGCCGATTTTAAAATCGCGCTCGACGTCTCCAAAATCGGCGAATGCCACGCCGCGCAGCGTTTCCTCATAGATGGGGAAATTCAGCTCCGCCGTGCCGGAGAAGGCGAAATCGCCGCCGATGGGGTCATCGCCGCGTCCCGCGCGCGGGCTGATACCGCGATAGAGGAATCCGCGGGCCGATCCGCTGCCGCCGCCATAAAACCGCTCGTAGAACTGCGAACGGCCGGCGATGCTTCCGGCAAATCCGCTGAATCGAAGCACGGTCTTGCGATCGAGAAGATCGGTCCGGACCGTCTGATAGAAATCGGAGCTGAGCGTGAATTTGCTGAAGTTGCTGTCGCCGCCCATCGCGCCGAACTGTTCAAAATTGGCGGTGGTAACTGAACCTTTATAGGGAAATAGTCCCGGATTGGTCGTATCCCGCCGGACCTGGAAGGCGACGCTGCTCAGCGGATGCGTGCCGCGGGCGGCAAGGATTTCTTCGGGGCGGTATTTGTCTTCATCCACCTGGCGGATGTCCACCTGCTCGCCGCGCAGGGTGATCTGTCCTGACCAGACATAATTGAATCGCTTGCCAAAGGTGATCGAGTCGCCGATTCGACGGTCATCGTAATGCTCGCGCAGCCGATCGTGCAGATAAAGCTGCTCGCGGAACAAATAGGGCTGGTCGAACATGTACGGCTCGGTGAACGAGACGCTCGCATTGGAGAAAATCGTCCCCGGCGAAAATTCGAGCCGCAACTGCTGGCCTGCGCCGGTAAAGGCATGCTCGGACAGAATATCGCGCCAGTCATTGGGCACGTTGAACAGATCAAAGTTGTTTTGCGTGTAGCTGATGTTGCCCTGCACGCCGCCGTTGCTGGTGATGCCGGCACCCAAGTTGAATTGCGCGGTGCGCGCTTCCTGCACTTCCACCAGAAGATCGCGGTAATGCGGATCTTCACCGATCGGCGTCACAGTGATCGTGCTGAAATAGGGCTGCCCGCGCAGTCGATCAACCGCGTCCTGGACTTCGCCGGAATTGTAAATCGTATTGGGCGTCGTATCGCGGAATTCCCGTAGGATCAGCTTGTCCTGGCTCTTGTAATTTCCCTTTGGCTGGATGCGTCCGAGCCGGAAGGGCTTACCTTCAGAGATCACGTAGACTTCATCCACTTTGCCCGGCTGCGTCGCGTAAATCTCCCGGTGCGTGATGTGGAAGTATTCCGGATCGCTGCTTGGATTGGCGGCGTTGGGCTCCTGATAAATGAACCCGAGCGGGCTGTAGGTTTTGATGATCTGTTTCTGATCGAGCTGCACCAGTTCCAGATCAAAAGGCCGCCCAGGCGTCAGCTTCAGTCCGGCCATCAGCTGCGCTTCGGTCAGGCTCTTGTTGCCGACGAAGCTGACTTTGTTGACGGTATATCGCTGGCCTTCGTCGATCAGAAAATCCACTTCCAATTCGCTCTGGTCCGGCGAAAAAATAAGCTTCCGCCCGACCCGCGCATCAAAATAGCCACGGTCTTCGTAATAGCGCTGCAGCGACGCGACGTCTTCGTCCACCTGCTGCGGGTCATACTTGCCGGAGTTGAATATCGGGAACCAGGATGCCGTCTTGATCCGCTCGCGCAGATGATCTTTACTGATTGTCAGCGCGCCTTTGAAATCCACCATGCGGATGGTGACCTTTGGCCCTTCAGTGATGTCGAAGATCAATTCCCCGCGCTGCGAAAGCGGCTCGGAGGGCACTTCAACATGCGCGAAGGGAAAATTTTGATCGCGGTATTTGTTGGCGATCGTCTGCCGGGCCAGCGAAATGCGGAAGTTGTCGATTGCCTGGCCTTCCTTCAGATCCACATCATTCGAGAGATCTTTGGTGCTGATGGCCCGGTTGCCGCGATAGGAAATCTTGGTGATGAGCTTCTGCTCGGAGACGATGAACGTGACGATCACACCGCCCGATTGCGTCGGCTCGACGGTGGCCTCGACGTTGGCGAACTTCTTGAGATCGTAAATTCGCTGGTAATCCTGCTGGACGGTGATGGGATCAAACTTATCGCCGCGCTGCGTGCGGATCAGATTTTGGATTAATGTGTTGGAGACGGACGTGTTGCCGACGATGTGGATGTCTTCAACAATTCGCCCGGCCAACTCCGGCGTCGCTCCCGGCAAAATGACCGGCTGAGTCTGAGGGGCCTGCGCGGGGGCAAGAGCAGGCAAAACGGCCATCAGCGCCAGGCCAAGCAGCGGCGTCCAAAGCTTGCGCGACGCCGGCTTTCGCACCTTGATTCGTTTCACGCTTGGCCCGGTTCCCTTGTTCCCATCTGCCGTGCAGCGTCCTCCGCCCACGGTCCGCCAGTTTAGCCGGGGCGGATTCAATGTAAAGATTTCGGCAAATGGACCACGTGGCTCGTCTAAATGGACGTGCGTGCATTAGCCGCTGCCGCTGGACGGTGGCAGCAAAGCGTCGATCGCCGACCCTGATTCGACCGTCGCGCCAGCAAAATTGACTATCAGGGTCGCGTTCCAGTTGCCCGCTGCATAATTATGGTCGGCAGAAACGACGAAATGGTTGCCTCGGCGAGTGACCATTGCAGTTCCGGTCGTGCCGTCTCCCCAGTTCACGGTCGCGATAAATTCGGAAGGAGTTGCCTTTCGCGGGAAGTTGGAAATGATGGCTAGCTTGTAAGTTCTCGGCGCACCAGATTGCACTGTGATATTAAGACGTGGGTGCAGCGAGACGGCGGTCTTCGGATCAAACCGCGTTGCTTCCGAAGGCCCAGCTCCTGGAAAACCCGAGGGGCCCCACAATTTGCCGTCAGGGCCTGTTGCCATAAAACTTTGTTCTACGGGCACGGCGATGTCGTAAACTTCGCCGGAAGGGGTGACTTTTCCGAGGCCCTGGAAATTGAGATCACCTTGTGTTCCATACAAAAACCATGCGCCGCCATCGCGCGCCGGAAGAATGTTGAACGTGTCTACTTGAATATTATATGATTCTGTATGGCCATCGCGGAAATAATGAAAGATGGTTGAGGCATCCGTGAAGCTTCCCCCATCAATCGACCACATTGATCCTTTGGCCCCAGCGACGAGCGCTGCGAGATTATTTTGTTGACTTCGAAGAAGCCGCCGGCCTCCGTTCGCCGTGTACAAGACGAACGAATCAGGCCCACGATCGGTAAGACCTGCGTCTGACCACAAGGTCCCGTCCGATGCCAGGGTTAGATCTTCACCAAAATAAGAGTTTGGCACCTTTATAGCCCACTCTCTCACCACTCCCCTCCGGGACATAGTTCCCATGACTGTAGCGTCGTTTCCGCCGCTGAACCAAAGCAGCTTCCCCGGTCCTTCGGACATCGAATCCACAATCATCTGCTCAGATCCAAAATCCGGAACTGCATATTCATGGACCTTCCCATTGGGCGTCAATGTGCCGAAGCTGTTATCAATATCGTCGTAAAACCAAAGGATTCCGTCCGGCCCAGCGCTCATCATGGCCGCCTCCCCGCCGTTGGGAACCTGGTATTGGGTCATCGCGCCGCTCAAGCTCACCTTGATGATCCGGGCCAAAGCACCATCTGATATCCAGAGACTCTGCCGTGGACCGGCGGTAAGAAAAAACGCCCCAGCATTTTGGTTCGGCCAGCTCGGCGGCGCCGGCAATTGGAAAGATGCCGAGGAGAGCAACATCCGCGGCTCCAGGCGATCGACCCAATTGTGCATGTTCCTGCGTTTTCGGTTTCGCGTTTTCACGGGCGCACCTCCCTTTTCGATCATTCGAGTTGGCTGAAGACAATCGATTGAGTTCTGATCTTACCAACGCGCGCCACAGCTCATAAGTTATCGTATTCTCTCGTCAGCCGACGTAAGATCGACTGCGATGACCAGCGCCCTGCCCAATGCCAGTTCTGCACCTGCTCAATCAAAGGTTGTGGACCAATACACCGGCGAAGTGGTTTATCTCTACGCCTTTGACGTGGCTTACGAGATGGCGCGCAAGCCGGTCGATACGCTGCTGGGGCAGCCGGTGGCGGAGTTTATGGTGGGGGCGAGCAAGCGCGGCCCAAAGCAGCTTTTGTTTTACCGGCCGGTGATGGTTCGCTTGCCGCCGACGGAGCGACTGGGGCCGCGCGGGCCGGTGCGCATCGAGCGCGCGGTGAAGTTGCTGCCGGTGGGGGCGGTGAGCATTACGGTGCGCGTGCCATTTCAATGCCGCTCGCTCGATGAGCTGGTGGAGTTTCACGATCTTCGCTTTTCCAGCGGCAGTTATCTGTACGACGAGGTGCGCGACTTGGCCGAAGAGGTGCGCAAAGAGCTTGCGCCGCATCTCGTGCGGCCGATGGATCAATTGGCCGACGAAGAGGCTTACACCGTTTTCTGCCTGCATGGGCCGTTGAAGGATTCGGCTGGCCAGCCGGTTGCGTCGGAAGATTGGCTGCTGCATCACCGCCGGCAGGTGGCCTCGCTGCTGATCGAGGAGTCGGATCCGGCGCAGATTTCCGAGCAGGAGGCGATGGAATCCTCGAGCCGGTATTACAGTTATTACGATCGCGATCTGGCGGTCATCGACTGGGATGCGGCCCTCGTCGTCGATGAGCCGGCCTATCTCGATGAAACGCTCTATGTGATGGAACTGGCCAACGTGCAGCTTGCGGAACTGGAGGCTTACGACCGCATTCTCGACGCGCAGGTCGAGCGGTCCTATCGCGATGTGAATGTCCGGCGATTGCGCGGCAGACAAGGCGTGGCTCTGCAACGCCAGCTTCGCGAAATCCGCATCGACCTGGCCCGCATGAGCGACGAGCTGTCCAACATCACCAAATTCTTCGGCGACTGGCACCTGGCCCGCATCTACCAGGGCCTGTCGGCGCGCTTCCACCTCCCCGAATGGCATCGCACCATCGACGAAAAGCTCAAAACGCTCGATGACCTGTATCACCTGATGCAAACAGAGCAGAGCACCCGCTGGATGCTGACGCTGGAAATGGCGATGGCGGTGCTTTTCCTGATCGATGTGCTGCTACTGGTGCTGAGCCTGAAGCATTAGCCCGGGCTTCCAAACGCCATTTGACAGCCGACCAATGCCGCTTAAAATCCTTCGCCTCTTGACGCCCGGCCGTCAGGATGGCCAGCAAAGAAATAGCCGGGCTCGTAGCTCAGTTGGTTAGAGCGCGTCCCTGATAAGGACGAGGTCACAAGTTCGAATCTTGTCGGGCCCATTGATAGTCAGCTAGTCCCAATTGCCGGTCCCTTACCGACTCTCTTCGCTCGAACTCCTTTCAAATAACCCAAAAGCAAGTTGCTTTTATCCGCCGAAGCTCGAATATCGCCTCCCTCAATTCCTCGCCGGCGCGATGTTCTGGTTGACGCAAAAGAGATTGTCGGGATCGAACTGGGATTTGATCTGTTGTAGCCGCGGATAGTTGTCGCCATACGTGGCTTCAATGCGGCCGGGGGCTTCGTCCATCATGAAATTCACATAGGCGCCGGGGGCAGAATAGGGGTGCAGCGCCTGCCAGTAGTCTTTGGCCCAGCGGGTGATTTTGCCGGCGTTGGCGGGGGAGGGATCGACGCCGACGATCACTTCAGCCCATTTGGATTTGCGATAGCTGAAGGCGGTATCGCTCGATCGCTTGCGGTGCACCGCGCCGTTAATCGGATACAGGTGCATCGTCGAATGCATCGTTGGCAATTCGGCGCCAAACTCGAGATGCTTTGCGATCGCTTCCTCTTGAAGCGTATCTACAAAATCGGCCTTCCAATACCATTGCAATCCCGGCGAATACAGCCCATCGAAGAGGCTCTGCAGCGTCGGCAGCGGCATCGGTTGATAGCCAACCAATAGCGGCTTGGCCCAGGCTTGCGCTGGCTCGAGCCACATGCGGGTCGTCTCGAGATCGGCCAGCGAGCACCAGAACACGCCGCACACTTTCCGCATGTGCAACGCCTCGGGAAACATCGGGGCCGGCGGCACGGTCATAAATGCAAAAAAGCCATTGAGCTCCTCCGGCGCATCGGTGATGAACTGCTCATACTTGCGCATGATCTCTGGTGCATCTTCCATTGCCCAGAAGATCGGTCCAGCGACAACCGTGTGGGCCCGGTTCATGCGGTAGGTGAAATTTGTGACGACGCCGAAGTTCCCGCCGCCGCCCCGGATGGCCCAGAAGAGGTCGGAATTCTCGTTTTCATTTGCGACAATCGCACTGCCATCGGCGAGGACCATATCGACGGATAGCAAGTTGTCGATTGTCAATCCATATTTGCGGGATAAGTGCCCGATTCCACCGCCAAGGGTCAAACCGCCGACGCCGGTTGTGGAAATGATCCCACTCGGCACCGCCATTCCAAAAGCATGCGTCGCATGATCGACATCTCCCCAGACACTCCCGCCCGCGACGTCCACTTTTTGCGCTGCCGCATCGACGCGAACCCCGCGCATCCGCGAAAGATCGATCACGATTCCATCATCGCATCCGCCCAGGCCCGGCCCATTATGCCCGCCCCCGCGGATGGCCAGCCGCAGCTTGCTGGCCCGGGCGTACTTGATGCAGGCCATCACGTCCGCCGCGTCCGTGCAGCGCGCGATCAGCCGGGGCTTTTTGTCGATCATCGCGTTGTAAAGCTTTCGCGCCTCGTTGTAGTTTGGATCGCCTGCCGCAATGATTTCGCCGCGCAGCGCCTGCTTAAGGTCTGTAAGTGTCGTTGTCATGTTTGCTCCCGAGGTTGGAAAGCCGACCGATTCTCAGAACATCGATGCCGATGAACCAAAGCCGAGTCGAATGGAGCTCTAATTCCCCTGAAGCCTCGGGCGGCATCTTACACCAAGAAAATTGTAAAGCAAATTTATGATATGAGCGATATGCTTGAGCGCAACGGTTGAAGGACCATCATATCGTCTGGATTGAGCGATTCCGAAATTTACGGCTTCTGATGGATGTGGTGACAGCGAAATTCAGGCCGTGTGTCTTTCCAGTTCTCGCTGCAAAGCGGCGGCGGAAGTTGGAGCATGCGCTGAATCGATCAAGGAAGTATGTCCGCCCGGAATATCGATGATTCGGACGCCGTCGCGCGCGACGCTGCGCCAGCCATTGGACTCGTCTAATTTGAAAAATGCGCTTTGCGGCGAGCGTTCGGTGGCACGGAAGAGAGTAATTGAGCCGGGATAAGGGCGCGGCTCGTACTGAGCGCTGGCCTGCCGACAGCAAGAAGTGAATTCACTTTCGCCAATACTGCGTGCGTTAAGGGCTGGCTGGCGCGCTTCCAGCCGCTTTTCCATGAGGTCATACCATTGCTGCAGGCGGTCTTTTCGCGTGGCCAGGAACCATGCATGAAGAAACAGTCGCTGCCAGCGAGGACGTAGCGTTTTGCCCGCCGGTGTGAAGGTGTCAAAGATGGCCAGCATGGGAACTGACTTGCCGGCTGAAGTGAGTTGGGCGGCAGCTTCAAAAGCGAGCAGCCCGCCAAGTGAATAGCCAACCAATTGGTAAGGCCCTTCCGGTTGCACTTCGCAAAGGCGCGCAGCCATGATGCTGGCCATCTGCTCGATTTTTGAAAGGGGCTGACCTTGTTTATCCCACTCCGGGATAGTTAAGCCGTAGCAGGCTTGAGCCGGCCCGAGATGTCGCGCGAGCAAGGCAAAATCCTCACCCTGTCCACCGATTCCAGGAAAACAGAAGATCGGCGGTCGCTGGCCGGGCGGCTGGAGTTCGACAACGCCCTGCGGAAGCCGTGGCTTCGAAGGAGTCATCGGTTGCTCGGCAAGCGCATGGGCAATTGCATCAATCGATTCGTAATCCCACATCAGAGTCGCCGGCACGTCGCGCCCAAGATAGGACGCAAGCCCGCCGCTCAATCCGATGGCGGCGAGTGAATCGATGCCCAGGGAGTGCAGCGGCGCGATAGCGTCGATCTGCGAAGCAGCGACGTTCATCGATTTGGCCAGCTCGGCGACGATCCAGTCACGAATGTCGCGGGCCTTTGGGCGGGCATGAGTGCCTGACAATTTACTTTCCATCAGCGACATGCGACGTCTCCCCAAATTGTTCGAGTGTTTTGTTCTGATATGCAGTGCGTGCAGCAGCACGACTGATTTTTCCGCTGGTTGTGCGCGGGAGCGCGCCGGGACAAAGCAGAACGATCTCATGCGGCACCACGTCATGCTCCGCCGCGATTGCCGCGCGAAGGCGCCGCCGGACTGCATCGGCATCAAACACGCGCGCCTGAGCCGTGCGGGCAGGGCGCGCAAATTCGCGTCGGACCTCCGCGAGAAGGATCAGGCGTTCCAGACCGTCGATCTCGACTGACAATGTTGCGACTCCTGTAGGCGCGATCACTTCTCGCTCCGCGGCCTCCGCCGTGGCTTCCAGATCGACCGGAAAATGATTGCGACCCGCGATGATGATCAGCTCGCGCAGTCGCCCGGTGATGAAAAGCTGTCCATCGGCGATGAAACCGAGATCGCCGGTGCGAAGCCAGGAGGGAGAATCATTTGATCCGCCCAGATGGGCATTAAATGTCGCCGCGCTGGTCTGAGGATCGTTCCAGTAGCCTGCAGCGCAGCTTGGGCCGCTGATCCAGATTTCGCCAATGGAGCGATCGGGGAGCGGCTCGCATGATTGTGGATCGACGATCGCCAAGCTCGTGCCGCCGTATGGCTGGCCGCAACCGATATGTCCGGCGTTTTCACCGTCGGACGCGATCTCTCCATCCGTCGTTCGGCGAACGATCTTCCGATTCGCTCCGGGGCCGGTGACAAACAAGGTCGCCTCGGCCAATCCATAGCAGGGGAAAAATGACGTCCGGCGAAATCCGCATCGCTCGAAGGCGGCGGCAAAGCGATCGAGTGTTCTCGCGCGGACCGGCTCCGATCCATTGAGGGCATTTCGCCAGCCGCTCAAATCAAGCCGCGCCTTCTGCTCGTCGCTGACGCGATCGACGCAAAGATCGTAAGCGAAATTCGGAGCGGGACTGGAGCAGACCTTATAGTTGCTGATCATCTCGAGCCATAGCCACGGTCGCATCAAAAACCGCTCGGGCGGCATCAAAACACATCTCGCTCCCGAAAAAGCAGCTTGAATCACCAACCCGACGAGCCCCATATCGTGAAATAGCGGAAGCCAGCCGGCGATGGTTGATTCCTGATCGTGCCCGCATGCGTGCGCGATCTGAGCGCTGTTATGCAGGAGATTGGCGTGCGTGACCACGACGCCGCGCGGCATGCCGGTCGATCCGGATGTGTATTGAATGATCGCAGTGCTTGCGGGGGAAATCTCTTCGATCCGCGAATTGCTCTGTTGTGCCAAATCGTTCTCTCGAGGGTCGATCCACGTCATCTTATGGCCAGTTCCACCATCTCCTATGCAGATCCTTTGTCGCGCGTCGTCATCGGCAATCGCAAAATCCGCCTGAGCGTGAGCGATGATTCGATCGAGGCGATGGCGGGTGCGCTGATGTCGGGGCAGGCTGACCGGAACGGCCGCCGCGCCGGCATACCAGCAGGCAAAAAGCGACTCGATGAAAGACAAACCACTTGGAAGCACCAGCAGAATGCGCTTGCCGCCGGTCCCTCGCTCTCGCAGAGTCGCAGCCAGTGCCGCGGCCCGCGCGTCGAGCTGGCCCCAGGTCATGGAATGGGCGTCCGAAGCGCCATCCGCCAGAAAGACGTAGGCGGTTTGATCCGCATATTGCGCCGCGCGCTGTCGTAACACCTGCACGAGTGTCGTCGGCGCAGGTAGACTTGAAGTGAGAATGCCCGCGAGCTGATGGTTCACCGATGGCTCCGCGGAAGCGAATTGGCGGGGCTGCTGTTCCTCAATTCCACCATCGCGTGCAAGGGTGGCGACTGGCGAAGCGTAATACCGGGCATCGGCCTCACCTCCTGGCCCGCCAGGGGTACGACGCGAAATTGCCTGGCCAGAGTCGCGAGGATGATCGCCCCTTCGATATTGGCAAAGTGCATCCCCAGGCACTGATGCCGGCCGCCCCCGAATGGGAAGTAGGCGTAGCGATGCTTGAGTGCGTTGGGATCGATGAACCGTTGCGGATTGAATCGCTCAGCGTCGGGCCAGTAATCACTGTGCCGATGCGTGAACCAGGCCGATACCATGATGCAGGCGCCGCGCGGGATCGGGTGTCCATCAATGACCGCTTCTTCGTTGGCGACGCGCGCCATATACCAGACCGGCGGATAAAGCCGCATCGATTCCTGAAACACCGCGCGGGAAAGGGGAAGCCTTGCAAGATTCTGCATTGAAGGCGGCCCGTTTTGCAGCGTTTGATCCAGCTCGCCATGCAGTTGGGCTTCAACCTGCGGATGCTCTGCAAGAAGTTTCCACGCCCAGGAGAGCGCCAGCGCTGTCGTTTCGTGGCCGCCCACGAGCATCGTCACGATTTCATCGCGGAGCTGGCGATCGCTCATGCCGCCATCGCCCGGATCGGATTCGATTAACAGCGTCAGCAAATCGCGCGGCCGACGATCTTGTGGCATTGCGCGACGAGCGGAAATCATTTCATAACAGGTTTGATCGATCACCTTGCGACCGGCGGTGAATTTCTCGCTGGCGCCGGGGGCGAAGTGCATGGGCGTGCCAAAAATGGTCCAGGAGATTTCGCCGAGGTTTTCAATCGTGTGTGTGACGGCCGCGCAGAGATCGGTCATCTTGCCGTCGGGTAGATCGTTGCTGAAGAGGGCTTCGACCACGATCTGCAGCGTGAGCCGAGTCATGTCGGACATGACGTTGATGGGTTGCCGTGACTGTGCCGCAGTCTTCCACTTGTCTGCCAGCATGCTCGTCCGCCGAACCATGTTCGCGACCATTGGCTCGATGCGGACGGGCAGGAAATCGCGCTGCATCACCCGGCGCTGCGATCGCCAGAAGGGCCCATCGACTGCCAGCAGTCCCTCGCCGAGCATCATTTTGACCAACGACGCCCGGCGGTAATTCTCATCATGCAGGATCGCCTGCACGTGAACGGGATTGACAAAGACAAAGCATGGCCCGAAGCGCGACTGATATCGCACGACGTCTCCGTATTGATCCAGCAGGCGCTTCAAAAAGATCAGCGGATCGATGTTGGCGTCGGCAATAATGCCCGAAGGCCCGGGGGTTGTTCTGAGCGGAGATACAACGGCTCCGATCCCTCCGAGCGGGCGATGAGAATCCTTGACATGTGACTGACCCACCAATCTGCTATCGGCAAAAAAGTGCGATAAAACCAGTGGATTCAAGGTGATCTGGAGCAATTCAGACCATTCGATATCTGACGGACTGGCGCTGTTTGCTCAATTTCGCTTGACACGGCTGCCTTTGGCCTGCGGCGTGGCGGTCAACGGATTCTCGGGCCAGGAATGCTTGGGGTAGCGGGTGCGAAGGTCTTTGCGGACTTGGAAATAAGTGGTGGCCCAGAAGCTGGCCAGGTCTTCGGTGATCTGTACCGGGCGATAATTCGGACCCAGCAAATGGATTAAGACGGGTACGCGACCGCCTGCGATCCGCGGCGTCTGGGTCCAGCCGAAAAGCTCTTGAAGTCGAACTGCGAGAACGGGCTTGGCGCCGGCATCATATTGAAGGGAGATCCGCCGGCCGGTCGGGACTTCGATGTCCTGCGGAGCAAATTGCTCGAAATCTCGATTGAGCGGATACGGTAATGTTCCTTGCAACAGGGGAAGTAGAGGGATTTGCCGAAGCTCCTGCAAGGACCGTTTCCCATGTGCGCTGGACGCGAGAAGGTCGGCCAATTCCTCCGCGTCGAGTTTTGGCCAAGGGTGCTCGGGCATGGCTTGCCGCAGGAATGCCAATCGATTCAGCCAGTTGCGAGCCGATTCATCGGCATTGAATAGCTCGAGGGCTCGCGGGCGAATGGCTTCAGCCAGCACGGCGGCTGCTTGATCCGGGTCGATTGGAGCATTGCGATCTTCGCGGAGTAGCAGATCGCGGTAATAGACGGCATCGACTCCGACCACGCGTTCGCGCTGGGAATCGAATACGACCGATCGCTCGCGTCGAATGGATTGAGGAAAAAGTTGCTCCAGCCAATCGACTTCGATGGCGCTGGCAATGCGCACAAGAACCTGCCGATTTTGCCCGCGCTGATCGTGACGCGCATCCAGTGCAAGAAAGAATTCGGCTTTCTGTACCGCCGATTCAGCCAGCAGGCGGATTCCGCCACCGCCGACCATGACTGCGCCGCTGGGATCAGCGCCGCGCCGGCGGGCGACGCGATCGGGATAGGCCAATAAGGGAAGCTTGAGCAGCCGGGTTTCAAGATCATCGTTTGGACTCGACTGCTTGCTGGGTTTCTGAGGCGGTGCGCTCAAACGTGCCAATCGCTGGCCGATACGAAGTAGTTCATCGCGTACACGAATCACCTGGCGAACGGCGCCAAGATCAAGCCCGCTGTCCTTCAGGCTCGCCGAGAAATTCTGCCGCTCGGCTTGTTCGAGCAGATCGAGACGGATCAGCAAATCGGAAGCCGCCTGCGTGGCGGGGCGATACATGCGTGTGGGATCGAAGGATTCGCTGCGAAGGATATCCTTCTCCGAAAGCAGCGCGGCGATTGCCGCGCCTTGCGGCAGGACATCTTGCTCCACTGCCGCCAGGAGCAATCGCCCGAGCCGGGGATGAACCGGAAGCGATTGGAGGCGCCGGCCGATGTCGGTCAGCCGGCCATCGTTCTCCGATGTGAGAGCACCGAGCATCGAAAGCAACCGCTCTGCGGCGCCGAGCGCCGGCTCGGGGGGCGCTTCATACCAGTTGAATTGGCGTGGATCGGTTTTGCCCCAGGTGTGAAGCGTCAGCAGCGCCGAGCATAAATCGACCCGGCGCACTTCGGGCGCTTCGAAATCGGCCATCGCGCGCTCATCAGCTTGTGTATAGAGCCGGATGCAGTGGCCGGGCGCAGTCCGACCGGCTCGACCCGCGCGCTGGGTCGCGGATGCTTTACTGATGCGGGATAGCTCAAGACGATCCAAGCCGCGCTGCGCGTCGTAGCCGGCAATGCGTGCCAGGCCGCTGTCGATCACGGTGCGGACGCCCTCAATCGTCAATGAAGTCTCGGCGATGTTGGTTGCCAGGATCACCTTGCGCCGGTCCATCGGCTTCAGAGCCGCAAACTGCTGTTCGCCAGTGAGGCTGCCATGCAATGGGACAATCGCGAGATTGTCCCGTGAAAATTGCGATTCCAGCAGCTTCTGCGCCCGACGAATTTCTTCGGCGCCGGGCAAAAAAACCAGAATGTCGCCGACATCCTCGCTTGCATTGGATAGAGCATCGCGCAGAGCGTCGGCGACTCGATCCGGCAGCGTCTCGCGAATCCGAGCGTGAGCCGCGTATCCATGCGTGATTTGAATGGGGAATAATCTTCCTTCGGTCCGCACGATCGGACAGTTGCCCAGGAATTTGGCGACCGGCTCGGCTTCCAGTGTGGCGGACATCACAATCAGCCGAAGATCTTCGCGCACGGTCTGCTGAATTTCGCGGAGAAGCGCGATCGCCAGATCGGTGTGCAAGCTGCGCTCATGAAATTCATCGAGCAGCACGGCTCCTGTGCCTTCCAGGAACGGATCATCCAAAAGCTGGCGATTGAGAATTCCTTCGGTGAGGACGCGCAGGCGAGTATCGGGGCCGATGCGTTTCTCGAAACGGATCTGGTAGCCAACCTCCCGTCCAATCTCCCAACCATTCTCATCTGCGATTCGAGTCGCTGCGGCCCGGGCCGCCACCCGGCGAGGCTGAAGCATGAGGATGTTGGGATGTTCTTTGTCCAGCAAATTTTCGCGGAGCATCGCCGGGCCGACCCGTGTGGTTTTGCCCGCTCCGGGCGGCGCGACCAGCACCAGCGATCGGCTGTGGCGAAGGTGCTCAATAATTTCAGGCAGCGCGGAGTCGATCGGCAGGGGGGTCATAGAACAGGAATGGTCGGTGAGTGCAATTTTTGTACGTCATCCACGACGAACCAGGCAGAAGCGGCGCGTTAACCAGTCGCTTGGGTCTTAACATAAGTCGCCAAACCGGTAAAACCCATCTTGGCAAAGCGCGCCGATGAAACTAGAGTGTGCGACTCATACGGTCGGCACGGGAACGGACGTGCCAGGGAAGGTATTGAAGCGATGCAGGAATCGAGCACTCGGAAAATCTACGACGTTCACTCCGTCTTTTACGATGCGACCTTCGGTCGGCTGGTGCGCCGCCGAATTGCCCGCGCGATTTCACACATGAATCTCCGGCCAGACGATCGCGTGCTCGATCTTGGCATCGGCACCGGCGTTTCGCTCAATTTCTATCCTAAAGATCGTGGCAAAATCGTCGGCATCGACCTTTCTGCCGGCATGCTCCGCGAAGCGCGCAAAAAGATGCACGCCCAGGAACGCCAGAACGTCACCGTCTTCCAGGCTGATGCCATGCGGCTACCGTTTGGCGATAACACTTTTGATTATGTCTTCATCAGCCATGTGATCAGCGTGGTCAGCGATCCGTATCGGCTGGTTCAGGAAGCACAGCGCGTCGCCAAGGCCGGGGCGCGAATCGTCATCGTTAATCACTTCCAATCGACCAATCGATTCCTGGCGATGCTTGAAAAATGGCTCTGCCCGCTCTGCACCAAGCTGGGCTGGCGAAGCGACTTGGCATTGCAAGATCTGATTCGACGAACGGGGGCGGAGATCGAGTATCGCTACAAGCTGGAAAGCATCGATCTCTGGGAAACCGTGGTCATGGCCAACAATAAATCGGCCCTGCAGAATGGCTTGGCGCACGTCGCGGCGGCCTGACGTTAAAGCAATCGAAATTACGAATCTGTTTTCTTCTTTTTAGGCTTGGTTGTCGGCTGCGTCGTCGGGCGCTGGCTTGATTCAAGCTGGCTGCGCAATTGCTCGCCTCGGCTGACTAGAGCGTTGGGGTCAACCTGGACTTCGCTGATGGGCTTCATGCTGTAATCCACTTCGTGATGATCGTGAAGCGGAAGAAACTCGGTAAAGAAATCGAACGGCACCCACTGCCACCAGGGTGCCCAGACTTTGGCTTGCGTTCGAAGTGTCTGGTAACCATCCTTGCGAACTTCAACGTCGTAGGTTCCATACCATACAAAGTTGCGCGTGAAGGGTGTTCGTCCGACCTCGATGTCGTTGAGCACGACCAGCGCGCCGGGCGGATCGGTTTTGATGGTCAGTGTGCGCTCGACGCACCCGCCGCTGAACACGCACAGAAATAGAATTGCCGCCAGGAGTCGGTTCATCGCCACCTCAGGACGGCGGAAGTATATTGCTCCTGATGGAAATCTCCACGGTCTTCTACGCAATGGTCCTGGCAGCCCTGGGCGATGCCCTCTGGTGGCTGCTGGCCGATGCGCGCTTGAGAGGCGTGCGTCATGCGTGGCTGTGGAGATCGCTGGTCGCACTGTTCGCGCTATCGCAACTGGGTTACTTGTTTTTATGCCTGGCTTTTCCTGATGAGGTTCGCCGATCGACAGGGCCGGTGCCGATGTTTTTCCAGATCATCACTTATGTCTGGCACATCATGGTGCTGCCGTTGATTGGATTCATTGGCTCGCTGCGAATGATGCGCAATTGGTTGCGACGCAGAAAACGACGAGCTACGGATCGTGTTTCCGCAGTTGCTGCGACGGATGCACGCGATGTGGCGCGAGCCACGCGCGGCCTTTCAAGTCGCCGGCAGGTGCTGGCGGTGGCAGCGGCCGCGATTCCGCCTATCGTAGCGACCTCCGTCAGTGCCGGCGGATACGTTGCGCTCGATGGCCTGCGCACGCGCAAATTCGAGCTTCGGCTGCCAAATCTCCCGCGCGCCCTGGACGGCATGACCATCGCCCAGGTCAGCGATACGCACATCGGCAAATTCTTTCATGCCGATCGGCTGCCGGGTTTGGCGAACACAGTCAACGAACTCAATGCCGACTTCATCGCCTTCACCGGCGATCTGATCGACGCCGATCTGGATGATCTGCCAGCGGGGCTGGAGTTTTTGCATCGCCTGAAGCCACGCGCGGGGATGGTGATCTGCGAAGGCAATCACGACATCATCGACGATCGCGGCGAATTCGAGCGCCGTTTTGGCGAGGAGGGATTGCCTCTGCTGGTCGGCGCCCAGATGACCATTCCCTTCCGCGGCCAGCTCGTGCAATTCCTGGGCGTTCCATGGAACAACCGCGATCCGCAGATGTACGAATCGGTACAGGCGATTGTGCCGCGCATCAATCACGACGCTTTCCCGATTCTGCTGGCCCACCACCCGCACTGTTTCGACGAAGCCGCCAAAGTCGGCATTCCGCTGACGCTCTCCGGCCACACCCATGGCGGCCAGATCATGCTGACCCGCAGCATTGGCGCGGGAGCCGTTCGGTTCCGCTATCTCTCGGGCCTCTATCAGAAGGCCAATAGTTCGTTGCTGGTGTCCAACGGCATCGGCAACTGGTTCCCCATCCGCATCAACGCGCCGGCGGAATTGCTGCATATCACGCTGCGATCCGCGAGCGCCTGATTTCCCCGATGTTGTAAAGAAATAGAAGTGTCACCTTTTTAGCTCAAATAGAAGTGTCACCCTGCCTTCCTCTTTTCCGCGGGGAGATTCCGCGCCGGCGTAGCCGGGGCGGAATCTCCCCGCGGGCGCGA
>Ga0134128_10000278_pt1 | contig 72281 bp, 57 predicted proteins | sample KB31754_FD_96462 | JGI IMG/M metagenome (GOLD analysis project Ga0134128, IMG submission 96462) | Terrestrial soil microbial communities with excess Nitrogen fertilizer from Kellogg Biological Station, Michigan, USA - KB3-175-4 | ecosystem: Environmental > Terrestrial > Soil > Unclassified ... | reverse complement strand
TTTTACCGCTCCCTCACGGTCACGGCTCCGTATCTAGTTGATTCTGCTAACGGAGCCGTGACCGTAAGGGAGCGGTAAAAGGTATCGAAAAGGCGGATGAAGTGCGACGAGAGCGACAGCCGGATTGTTTCACAATCCCGTAAGGGAGCGGTAAAGGTATCGAAAAGGCGGATGAAGTGCGACGAGAGCGACAGCCGGATTGTTTCACAATCCCGTAAGGGAGCGGTAAAGGGTATCGAAAAGGCGGATGAAGTGCGACGAGAGCGACAGCCGGATTGTTTCACAATCCCGTAAGGGAGCGGTAAAAGGTATCGAAAAGGCGGATGAAGTGCGACGAGAGCGACAGCCGGATTGTTTCACAATCCCGTAAGGGAGCGGTAAAAGGTATCGAAAAGGCGGATGAAGTGCGACGAGAGCAGCCGCCGGATTTTCACAACCCCGTGAGGGAGCGGTAAACGGTGCCGTCACACCCTACTGAATCTGGACCAGCCCCTGAGGCTCTTCGCGTACCGCGCCCGGCGCCAGGTCCTGCTTGCCGCGCCAGAAGTCGATGTACGAAATCTGGTGCACGCACGCGACGGTACAGCGCGGCGCGCAACTTTTGGCCGTCCGATACTCGCGGCGCACGTCCGCCGTGCTGTACTCCATCAGCGGCTTGCCCGGATAGCCGCGCTGCTGCGAGCAGTAGTGCACCAGCCCGTCTTCGCAGATATACAGATACCGCGACCCCGCCCGGCACCGCCAGTTATTCTCTTTGCCGTGCGCGATGTTGTCCTGGAAATAGTTGATGCGCGCGTAGCTGCTCTTCTCCATCGACCGCATCGCCGTGTACACGCGCCGCTCCGTTTCGCCGAGCGGCTGTAACTGGCCCTCGCCATCGTGGATGATCCCAACCGTCGAGGTGAAGCCCAACTCCACCGCGCGGCGGCCCACCGTCAGCGCGTCCTCGGGATTATGAATTCCGCCGCCCACCACCGAGTTGATATTGACGTGAAACAACGCGTGCTTCGCCAGCAGTTGCAGCTTCTTGTCCAGCACCTTGAGGCTTTTCTTCGACACTTCGTCCGGCATCACATTGTCGATCGAGATCTGCAAATGATCCAGACCCGCGCGATTCAAGCGCTCGATGCGATCCGCCGTCAGCAGGTAGCCGTTCGTGATCATTCCCGCGAGCATTCCGTTCTTGCGGATGCGCGCGATCAGCAAATCCAGCTCCGGATGCAGCAGCGGCTCGCCGCCGGAAATGGTGATGATATTCGTGCCAAGCTCCGCCAGCCGATCCAGCCGCTGATACATCGTCTCGATCGCCACGGGCTTACTGGTAGTGTCGTATTCGTTGCAGTAGGTGCAGGAAAGATTGCAGCGCCGCATCGGTATGACGTGCGCGAGCACAGGATGATCGGTTGACGTCAGACCCTTGACGATCATCCGAATCTCCCGGGCGCGCCGGCTCACTGCCCGTAACGCTTTGACTAGTCTCCTGGAATCCCTCATACGTGCGAAGTGCTTCTATTACAGCACATTCGGCCTGAAAATCAGGACAGTTTGAAAGTAATCGGAGACTTTTCGGGGTTGAATGGTAGCGCAGCGCGCTTACCCCGGCTGCTGATCCAACGTTTCCCGTACCTTGTTGGCCAGCACTTCCGGACGCAGCGGCTTTTGCAGGAAGCTCATGCCCGGGCTCAGCGCGCCCGTGCGAACCAGCACATCGTCCGTGTACCCCGACATGTAAATCACTTTCATGTCCGGACGCAGTTCGCGCAGCCGTTCTCCCAACTGGCGGCCGGTCATCTTCGGCATCACCATGTCCGTGAGCACAAGCTGAATCTCGCGTCCGCGCTTTTCGAACAGACGCAGCGCTTCTTCGCCGCTCGCAGCCTCCACCACCTTGTATCCGCGGCGATGCAGCACGTGGGTCAGCAGCCGCCGAACGCCATCCTCGTCTTCCACCACAAGCACCGTTTCGTTGCCGGAAGCGGTCTGCCGCTGTGGAGCGGCCGGCTCCTGCACGTCACCGGAATGCGCGCCGCGCGGCAGACAAATCGTGAACGTTGTGCCCGATCCCGGCACGCTGTTCACCCAGATGTCTCCGCCGTTCTGCTTCACGATGCTCTGCACGGTGTTGAGACCGAGGCCGGTGCCCTTGCCCTTGTCTTTCGTTGTGAAGAACGGCTCGAAGACGTGCTCGATCACGTCCGCATTCATGCCATGCCCGGTGTCGCTGATCGACAGCATCACCACCGGTCCGCGCGACATGCCGTGGCCCTGCGCGGTCTCTTCGTCAAACTCGCGATTGTATGTTTCGATGAAGATGCGGCCGCCCGAAGGCATCGCATCGCGCGCATTCAGCACCAGGTTCATGATCACCTGTTCGATCTGTCCCGGGTCGGCGACCACTTTGCCCAGATTCGTATTGAGGCGCGTCTGCAGATCCACATACTCGCCGATAATCGGGCGCAGCATGCGCTGCATATCCATGACAATCGCGTTCAGATCCAGCGGCTTCGGCTGCACGCTCTGATTGCGCGTGTACCCCAGCAGTTGCGACGTGAGGCGCGATCCGCGGTTGGCCGCTTTGCGGATCTCATCCAGCTCGGGCCGCAACGGATCCTTTTCACCAATCCGGTTCAGCAGAATGTCGCTGTATCCCGCAATCAGCGTGAGAAGGTTCGCGAAATCGTGAGCCACGCCGCCCACGAGGCGGCCCACCGTTTCCATTTTTCGGGCTTGCGTAATCCGCTCGTCATCCGCCGGCCCGCTCGCAGGCCGCAGATTCTGATGCAGCACCATCGCGCCGTCGCCGCACGCTGTGATGGAAATGCGGAAGCGGGCGTCGTCGGGTCCGTAATCCCGCACGAAGCGTTCGCTGGCGCCGCTCAAGATTTCCTGCAATGCGCTGCTCAATGAACTGCAAAGGTCGCTGCCGGGAGAGTGGACGGATTCGCACCATTCCTGGAAACACGTGCCTGCGGGCCACCTCGGGTGCGCCGCCTCCCACTCCGCATTCACGCGGCCCAGAAGCCCTCCTGCCACCACGAACGCTGCCGGAAAGGGAAGTGTGTCCAGTGGAATATCGGAGGGCGCCAGGATTCCTGTAGGCTGCTGCCAATTTACCCGAACGTTAGATATCGTAGCCACGCACTGGTTCCGCCCGCCATAGGTGCAATCTCAGGGCCGAAGCGCGGACTAGCTCGCTAACACATTCATTCTGCAACCGCATTACACGCGCACCCCAATTTGTGCAGACACGCACCGCTGTGCAGAAACTACAGATTACACGGCAATTGTTACGTACGATCTTTTCCTTCCAGAGACTGGTTGATAGCGATTGCAGCCTTGGCTCCCTCCGCCGCCGCCACGATCGCCAGTTGCACGTCCTTGGAGGCGTCGCCCGCGACGTACAATCCGGGGATGTTGGTGCCCTCCAGTTTCCCCGTCTGCACCGCGCCTTTACGTGTGAATTTGCAGCCCAGCCGGCCCGCTAAATCGCAGCGCTGGCTTTGGCCGGTGGAAAGAAAAATGGCGCGGCGCTCCAGGCGCGATCCGTCATGAAACACGATCCCCTCCATCGCGTCGCCGGACCCTTCCAGGCGCGCAATCTTCTGCTCCCGCACGCCAATCCCATTGGCCCGCAGCCGCTCAAGCTCGGCCGCCTTCAACTGCGCCGGCCCGTCGCTGCACAGCACCACATCCGAAGTCCACGTCGTCAGTGAAACACAGAGTCCCGCGCCGTTCTTCCCCGAACCGTAAACGGCCAGCGGCTGGTCGCGGCGCTCCCATCCGTCGCAATACGGGCAGTGGAAGACTCCGCAGCCGTAGTAGCGCTCGAAGCCGTCAATCTGCGGTATGTTGTCGCGGACGCCGGTGGCGATCAGCAGTTTGCGCGCCTGCAAGCGCTCGCCGCCGTTTAACGTGATCGCGAAGTGGTCGCCTTCGACAGCCGCGTCTGTCACGGTCGCACACCGGTAGTCGATCTCGTAACGCTCGAGTTGCTCCCGGCCGATGCGCCGCAACTCCGCGGGATGGATTCCGTCGCGGCTCAAGAAACCGTGCAGCGCGCGCGAGGCGTCGTTGCGATACTTTCCGTCGTCGCAGAGAATCACGCTGCGGCGGCAGCGGCCCAGAATCAAAGCGGCGCTCAAACCCGCGGGCCCGCCCCCCACAATCACCACATCCACCATCAACCAAAGTGTAGCGCTTGCTCCGCCGCGATACCCCGCCGCTACTTCGATACCCGCAACAGCACCACGCCATGACCCGGAACGCTCACCGATTCCTCGGACCCGTTCACCTGCACATCCTTGTGCGCCCACAAATCGCGCACCTTCGGACTTCCGTTGAACCCGATGTCCGACCACTCCACTTTCATTTGAGCCGCATCGGCGCCGCGATTGAACATCGCCACCGCCTTGGCCCCGCCGGATAACTCGCGCACCCAGACCTCCTGTTCGCCCGATTGCGACACGCGCCTGCCCTGCTTGCCCAGACCGTCCTGATCCACCGCGATCACTTCTTTGTTCAGCAGAATATCCTTCGTCGCTTGCGGCATGTCGCGAAGGTCGTTGCCCGCCAGCAGGGGAGCCGCGAGTATGCTCCACAAGCTCATGTGCGTGCGGTATTCGTCGCCCGTCATGCCGCCGTTGCCGATCTCCAGCATGTCCGGATCGTTCCAGTGCCCCGGCGCGGCCCACAGCGCGAGTTCATCCTGCTTGAACCCTATGTTCGACATGGATCGCCAGTTATCCGATATATCGCCGGTCGTGCGCCACAGGTTTCCGCTCACCTCCGGACCCCACTTCCACACATCCGCGCGGCCGTACTGGCACAGGCTGTACACAATCGGCCTGCCCGCTTGCCGCAGCGCATCGCCCATGATCTGGTACACCGCCTGCATCTCCTCATCGGTGTACAAATTCCGCGCGCTGCACCAGTCGTACTTCAGGTAATCGATGCCCCAGGCCGCGTATGTTTTCGCATCCTGCAATTCGTGACCGTAGGTGCCTTCGTAGCCCGCGCACGTATTCGGTCCCGGCGACGAATAAATCCCGAGTTTCAGTCCCTTGCCGTGAACGTAATCGGCCAGCGCCTTCATGTCCGGGAATTTTTTGTTGCTCGTGATGTTGCCGTTCGCGTCGCGCTCGCCTTCCCACGTGTCGTCGATGTTCACGTACACGTAGCCCGCCTCTTTCATGCCGTTCGAAGCCATGGCATCGGCAATCGATCGCACCGCGGTATCGTCCACGCGACCCTTGAATTTATTCCAACTGTTCCAGCCCATCGGCGGCGTCTTCGCGAGCCCGTTGTACGGCACGCGATGAATCGCCGGCAGCGGATTGCGTTTCGGATATGCGCCCTCGCCTTCCGGCGCGCGACGCGCCACCATCTCATTACCGGGTCTGCCATCGCGCCCGATGGCGGCGATATGCAGCTCATCGCCGTCGAGCCTACCCTCATAGCTGACCTTGCGCTCGCTCTTGCCGTCCATCATGGCGCCGTTCAGAGTGAACTTCTCAGGTCCGCCGGTCATGTCTTTGATGGCGTAGTTAAACTGCGTCACGCGGATGTTTCCGCTGACGGCGTTCCCGTTTTGCTGGACATGGAAATACGTGCGGCGAACCGTGCCGTCGCTCATCGGCTGGGCGATCACCCAATTGCCGGAAAGGTCGGCGCTGAACGCGCAGGAGGCGAGCAGGCAAATCGAAAGCAGCTTCATAAGCTTCTCTCAAAAAGCCTAACATATAGCGGTAACGGCCGACCTCCCGGCCGCACAAATGTTCTTACGTGCCTATTTGACCCGCAGCAACACGACGCCGTGAACGGGAACGGTTGCGGTGTACGACCCGCCTTCGACGTTCACATCCTGATGGGCCCACAAGTCCCGAACCTTCGGCTTTGCCGAAGCTCCCACGTCCGACCATTTCACGGTCATCTCCGCCGCTTTGTCGCCGCGATTGAACAGAGCCACAGCTTTCGCGCCGCCAGCCAACTCGCGCACCCAGATCTCCTGGTCGCCGTTCTGCGACAGCCGCGTGCCCTGCTTGCCCAGCGGATCCTGATCGATTGCGATCGCTTCCTTGTTCAGCAGAATGTCTTTGGTCGCCTGCGACATGTCGCGGACATCGTTGCCCGCCAGCAGCGGCGCCGCGAGCATGCTCCACAGGCTCATGTGCGTCCGGTATTCATCGTCCGTCATGTGGCCGTTGCCGATCTCCAGCATATCGGGATCGTTCCAGTGACCCGGCGCCGCGTACGGAGCCAGATCGTTCTGCCGGAACCCGATGTTCGCCATCGACATCCACCGGTCGGAAATATCTCCGGTGGTGCGCCACAGATTCCCGCCGACCTCCGGACCCCACTTCCACACTTCATTGCGCCCGTACTGGCAAAGGCTGAATACGATCGGCCGTCCAGCCTGCCTGAGCGCGTCGCCCATAATCTGATACACCGCCTGCATCTCCTCATTCGTGTAGAGGTTCAGCGCGCTGCACCAGTCGTACTTGAGATAATCGATGCCCCACGATGCGTACGTCTTGGCATCCTGCAACTCGTGGTTGTAGCTGCCTTCGTAACCCGCGCAGGTCGCCGGTCCGGGCGAGGAATAAATTCCGATCTTCAGGCCTTTGCTGTGCACGTAGTCCGCAAGCGCCTTCATATCGGGAAACTTCTTGTTGCTCGTAATGTTGCCCTTCGCGTCCCGATCGCCTTCCCACGTGTCGTCGATGTTGATGTACACGTAGCCCGCGTCCTTCATGCCGTTCGTCGCGATCGCATCCGCAACGCCGCGCACTGCCGCGTCGTCCACGCTGTGGCCGAACTTGTTCCAGCTATTCCAGCCCATTGGCGGCGTCTTCGCCAGTCCGTTGTAGGGAACCTTATGCAACGCCGGAATCGGATTCTTCTTCGGATAAAGGCCCTCGCCTTCCGGCACACGATGCGCCACCATCTCGCGCGGCGTGCCGCGGCCGCCCGTCGCGGTGATGTGCAACTCGTCGCCCACGATCTTGCCTTCGTACTTCATGGGGCGCACGCTGCGGTTGTCCGTGTACGTCGCCGAAAGGGTGAAGCCATCCGATCCGCCGGTCACCTCGGTGATGATGTAATGCGCCGAAGGCGTGTGAATCTCGCCTTTATTCGTCGTGCCGTCGGGCTTGATATCGAAATACGTGCGGGCGAAAGTGCCGTCGTTTCGTGGGGCCGCAACCAGCCAGTTGCCGCTCAGATCGGCCGCGAACGCGCACGCTCCGAGAAGAAAAATTCCGATGACTTTCATGTTGACTCCCTTGATGTTCATGCCTGCAGCGCCACCGTCGCCACGCTCAATGCGGGCAGCGTTACGCGCAGTTTGCCATTCTCCAGCGCGGCTTCGAGCGGCTTCACACCGATTCGCTCCGGCTGGTCGAAACTGTTGAATGCGTTCCAATCGGCATCGTGGACCATCTGTCCGCGCGCCGTCTTGTATCCGCCGCCGTGTATGGTGCACTCCACCTGCATATCCGTATCGTGCCGCGGATTCACCAGCGACACCACCAACTGCCCCGCGGCCTTCGATGCCGAAATCGAAAGCTCCGGCACTTCAGGCGGCTGCGGACCGCGTCCGCCGCGCCCGGCTTGCGGCAATTCCATGCCGTCCGCCTCCACGCGCACGCTCGTATTTCCACGATGCGGCTTGAACAGCATGAACGCCCAGTATGTCGAGGTCCGCACCGTATTCTTTCCTTCCGGTCCATCGGTCAGCAGCACGCTCTGCAGCACGTTCACCATCTGCGCGATGTTGCACATGTACAGCTTGTCCGCCTGGCGATTGAAGATGTTCAACCCGAGCCCCGCGGCCACCGCGCTGCGCATACTCGATTGCTGCCACAGCCTTCCGTTCTTGCGCTCATCGGCTTGCGGAATCTGATCCCACACGCCCCATTCGTCGAGAATCAAACCCATGCGGCGCCCGGGGTCGTACCCGTCCAGCAGCGTGCGCTGATGAATCAGGCTCTGCTCCACGCGCGGGAAGATGATGAACTGCTGATTCATCGCTTCGGGAGTGAACCTGGTCGGCTGCATGCTGCCGCCTTCGTAATAGTGCATCGAGTAGCCGTTGGGAACGGGGCCGCGCTGCTGTACCGTGTCCATGAAACCGCGCGTCCACCGCACATCGTCGCCGCTCGGTCCGCAGCCCACCAGGTACATGCGCGTATCGCCGAAATTCTTCGCGAAGGTCGCGAAGCGCCGGTACTCGGCCGCCGCCGCTTCCGGCGTGAAGTTGCCTCCGCAGCCCCACAACTCATTGCCCACGCCCCAATACCGCACTGCGAACGGCTCCGGCGACCCGTTGGCCGCCCGTTCATCGCTCAGCGTGCTGCCCGAAGGATAGTTGCAGTATTCCATCCAGTCGCGCATCTCGTGCGGCGACCCGGTGCCCACGTTCGCGGCCAGGTACGGCTGCGCGCCAATCAGTTTGCAAAAGCCGATGAACTCGTGCGTGCCGAATGAATTGTCCTCGGTGTAATTGCCCCAATTGATGTTGACCCGCTTCGGCCGTTTTTCCGCCGGACCCACGCCGTCGCGCCAGTGATAATCGTCGGCGAAGCATCCGCCCGGCCAGCGCAACACCGGCACACCGAGTTCCTTCAGGTAATTCACCGCATCCCTGCGGTAGCCGTCGATGTTCGGAATCGGCGACTTCCTGCCCACCCAGATTCCGCCGTAGACGCACGACCCTAAATGCTCGGCAAAGTGCGAATGCAGTTCCGGCCGGACCGTGCCGATGACTTCGTCCACATGCACAGCCGCTTTTTTCGATGCCGAAGAAGCGCCGAAAACCGCGCGGGGAAGCAGTGCGGTCAGCGGTAGAGCGGCGGCAGTTCGGGCGAATTGCCGACGCGACAGCTTGGGGGCCATATCGCGTATGATAGCGCTTTCATAGCCGCCCCTGCGCAACCCCTATGACCCGCCCACCATTCGAATCCTGCACGATGGCGAGCACGCGCAGACCGTTTGTCCCCGCGCCCGATGGCAGTGTCGCCGAAACATCTTTGGCGAACCCCTGGCCCTTCCTGATCGACCCCACTTTCACCAGCGCCCGCACCACCGCCGCATGCTGCAGCGCGCGACCGGCGTTCTCGCCGCGCTTCACCTGCGTTTCCGCATGGTCGTCCGCGAGCGCCAGATACAAGTCCGCCGAGTGCCCCTCCACTGCCTTCACATCGACGTGCGCCGACACCCGCGCGCCGTCCCGCGTCACCGCCGAGACCGTCACCGGCACCTTCGCCTCGCGCTCCGCCGCCTGAATCGCCGCCTGCACATCCGCTGCCCGGCTTCCCACCATCTGCGCGCGCCCGTCCACCACCATCTGCGGCGTATACGGACCATCCACGTGCAAGCGCTCGCAGTAATTCTGCTGCCGAGCGGTAAATTGCGGCGAGGAAAACCGGTCCACCCAACCCAGATTATTGAAGTAGTCGACGTGCTCGCTCATCACGATCAGTTCGGCGCCCGCCGCGGGTTGCGTACGATCCAAAGTCTCCAGCAGCCGGTCCGCGGCGGGACAATCCGAGCAGCCTTCGCTGGTAAACAGTTCCAGCAGGACCGGAGTCCGCTGCGCTGCCGGACCCGCCGCCGCCACAAACGACGTCAGAAGAAGCAGAAATCGAATCACGACCATTACTTCGCCGCCGCTGCCGGAATAGTTACCTCCGCAGCCGCAAATTTACGTTCGACGAACGCCAACGCGTCCTCTGCCGTACCGTACGCATGCACCGTGCATCGCGGATGCGTGTTGCCCGTGATGAGCAGCGAAATCCGCTCCGCCGCGTCCGCCCGGTACAACAGGATCACCGGCTTCATTCCCGCGCCCAGCAAATATCCCGCTTCGAACCCTATGCCGAAGCTCGACCCCGATACCTCGCCGACAAACACGTCGCACTCTGCAATCCACGCCATGTCGCGCGCGAACACCGCCGGCGCGCCCAAGCCGCGGTCCGCCGCCCGCGCATTATCGTCCACCAGATGGCGCGTGAGCACTTCATGCCCCATCGCTTCCAACGTTTCGACCACACGGCGCGCGGTCTCGACACCCGACCGGTCGCCCGCCACCGTAAAGCCGAAATAGATTTTCATACCTTGTAGAGTAACTTGCCCGCCGCCAACCCCGCGAGCGCGCAAATCGCCACCACCGCGCCGTGCCACAACCAGATGTGCCAGGCATCGAAATTGGGGCAATGCACTTCCAGAATCGCGAGTCCCGTCAACCCCGCAAGCGCGCCCGCCGCCGCACCCGCGCGCAGCGGACGCAGCGATGCGCCGCGCCATATAACCGCGAAGACCAGCACCGCCACAGGCACAGCGAACTCCACGCCAGCGCGCAAACAACTCACGCCGCGCGCCACAAACCGCGTCTCCGGCCGCGGACCGAAGGACAGCGCCACCACGACGGCCAGCAGCGCGCCCGCAATCGACGCTGACCACGCGAACACAGTGCCGAACTTCCGGCCCGGGCTCATCTGCCGCTCCAGCCACACCGCGACTGCCGCGGCGCATACAGCCAGAGGAGCGAAGATGCCGATCCGTCGCGTATCGCCCAATGCCCGCCATCCGTATGCGTGCAGCAGCATCGCACCGGCAACCACCGCCGCGGCAACCGCGATCATCATCGCGCCGAGATAAAAAGCCGCCGGCGCCAGCGGACGCACCGGGCGCAAATCGCGCACAATCGTCGACTGAATGCCGCGCACGTCCGCCGCGGCAGCATTCGCGCTCCCCTGCTCCAGGACGCGCAGCAGCGGACGGCACCGCGCGCACTCCTCCGCATGACGGCGTGCGTCACCGGTCAGCGCGCCGGCGTCAAGAGCCGAATCCAACTCGCGGCACGTCACCCGCGCACCCCCGACAAAACTTGGCGCAGCCGCTCATACGCGCGATGAGCCTTCTGTTTCACCGCGCCGACCGTGGACGACGTCGCGCGTGCCACTTCCTCCACACTCAAGCCGTTGACCTTCAAAAGCGTCAGCACCTCTTTCTGACTCTCCGGCAGCACCGCAATCATTGCTTCGAACGGAGGCAGATCGCGATCCGCCTCCGCCGCCTGCGAACGTTCAGGCAACACATCGGCGGCCACTTCGCGCGCGCTTACCCGCCGCCGTTTGCGATAGCTATCCACCCGCACACGGCGGGCAATCGCGTACACCCAAGGCAGAAGAGGCTCGCCGGCACGAAACGTGTGCCGCACGCGGTGAATGCGCAGCCACGTATCCTGCAGCATGTCGTTGGCATCCGCAGCACTGCCCATCTGCGCCGCAAAGAAGCGGAAAAGTTGAGGACTCAGCAGTTCCACAAGCAGACTCGCAGCCGCGGCATCGCCTTGCTGATAGCGAACCATAAGCTCTACCGGGTCATTCGCCGGTGCGGCGGGAAAAGTCACGGCGCAAAGCATTGTATCGCGAGCAGGCAGGCGGCCCCTACCGGGGAAAAATCCGGCTGTTGTTCTCGTGGCGCTACATTCGCCTCTCGATGCACCTTTTACCGCTCCCTCACGGGACGGTGGAAGAATCCGGCTATCGTTCTCGTCGCGATTCATTCGCCTTTCGATACACCTTTTACCGCTCCCTCACCGTCGCGGCTCCGTTAGCAGAATCAACTACATACGGAGCCGTGACCGTCAGGGAGCGGTAAAAGGTGCCGGCGATTTTAGTGCGTTTCGAAGTCGGCGTAAACGCAACTCGATTTTTCACAAGCGCGTCAGGGAGCGGTAAGAGGTGCCGGCCATTCGAGTGCGTTTGAATGCGTCAAAAAAGCGATTCGATATTTTTTCACAAGCCCGCAAGGGAGATTCGATTCTTTCACACCAGGAGGAAATCGGCTTACAATATCGCATCGCCTCTATGCGTCTCCATACATCGCTTACCGCGCTCCTGATGGCTCCGGCCCTCCTTCTCGCCGCCGGAAACACTCCGTCTTCGGTGATCGTTGACGACACGTTTGCCGCCGCCAACAGCCAGTTGCAGGACATCGCGCACAACTCTCTGTGGCTGTTCAACGGCCGCTCCACCAGCGTACGATCGGACGCCCCGGGCTCTGTTTCTTTCGACCTCACACCCACTTCCACGAATTCCGAGGGCTTTTGGGCCTACTTCACACCATCCGGCGCGCCCATCAACCTGGGAGTCGGCGATACGCTCAGCGTCACCGTCACCTTCTCCGTCAGCGGCTTCAAGAACAACGGCCAGGACGTTCGCTGGGGCGTGCTGAACTCGCTCGGCACCCGCAATACCGCCAACCTCACCGGCGGCATGAACGATTCCACCTTCGTCAACGACACCGGTTACGGCCTCGACTATTTCGCCAGCGGCTCCGGCTCGCCCTTCGTCATCGCGCGCCGCACCACGCTTTCCAGCGCGAATGTATTTAACAGCTTCGGCGATTTCACGGCCATCCCCGGCAGCGGCGCGAACGCTCGACAGGCAATTGTTGATGGCGTCCCCTACACCTTGACCTACACCATCAAACGCCTCACCGCGACCACCACCCAAATCTCCAGTTCCGTCACCGGTGGTTCGCTCGCCGGCCTCGACTACACCGCCGTCGAAAGCAGCACGTCGCCCAACACTGCCTTCGACTATTTCGCCTTCCGCATCGGCGGCACGAATTTCAGCACCGGGATCAAATTCACCGAGCTCAAAGTGCAATACCTCCCAGCCGCTCCGGTGATCGTCAGCCAGCCGCAGCCTTCGAGTCTCACCCTGCAGGTTGGCGGCAGCGTAAGCGTTTCGGTGGGCGCCGCCGGCAACGCGCTCCTCTACCAGTGGCAGAAAGACGGCCAGCCGCTCACCGGCAACGACTCCGCTTCCACCGCGACCCTCACGCTCTCCAACGTGCAGCATGCCGACGCCGGCAAGTACACGGCGGTCATCACCAACGCCGGCGGCACCGCCACCAGCGACCCCGTCACGCTCAAGGTCAGCGACACACCCGTGCCGCCCGCGCCGTCCATCCTCGTGCAGCCATCCGCCACCACCGTCACAGCCGGCCAGTACACCAGCCTCTTCGTAGCCGCCGCGGGCGACAACCTCATTTACCAGTGGTTTAAGAACGGCCAACTCATTTCGGGCGCAACCGACCTTCAACTGAAATTCCCCAGCGCACAGGCCGCCGACGCCGCGAGCTATTCCGTTGTGGTGGCCAACTCGAGCGGCAGCATTCAAAGCAAGCCCGCCGCCGTGCTGGTGGTCTCGCCGATGCACGCCACCAGCTTCGGTCCGGCGAACTGGGCCGCGGGCGTGTGCAATGACACATCCCTGTTCGTGAACTTCGATCAGCCTCCCGTCGCCGGCACTAGCGGCCGCATACAGGTCTTCAATTCGAAAGGCGCTGTGGTGGACGTCATCGATATGTCGTCCAGCCCGCAAAGTAAGACCATCGGCGGCACGACGTTCGCTTACGTCCCCGTGCTCGTGTCCGGCAACACCGCGACCATCCTGCTGCACCAGCCGCTGCCGTTCAACGCTTACTATTACGTCACCATGGACCCGGGCGTCATCACCGATGCCTCCGGCGCTCCCTTCAATGGCATTGCCGCGGGCGACCTTTGGGCGTTCCAGACGCGCGCCGCCGCTCCACAACCCGGGACGGCATCGCTCGCCGTTGCAGCCGATGGCTCGGGCGATTTCTGCACCGTTCAAAGCGCCATCGATTTCGTTCCCGCCGGCAACACCAAGCCAGTCACCATCACCGTCGCGCCCGGCAACTATAACGAGATCGTTTACGTGAATTCTCAGAAGCCGTTCATCACCGTGCGCGGTGCTGACCGCAACCTCACCGTCATTCAGTATCCGAACAACAACAGCCTCAACCCCAGCACCACCGGCCGCCCCACCTTCGGAGTGGACGCACCCGATTTCACTCTGGAGAACCTCACCGTCTGGAACACCACCCCGAAAGGCGGCTCGCAAGCCGAAGCGTTCCGCGGCAACAACGCGCGCATCCTGCTCAATCGCGTCAACCTCAAGAGCTATCAGGACACGTTGCTGCTGCAAGGCGGCGGCTTCGTCACGGATAGCTACATCGAAGGCGATGTCGATTTCATGTGGGGCACGGGCCCCGTCTTCATTCAGAACTCCGAGTTGAAGGCGCTCTCCTCCAGCGGCTATTACACGCAGATCCGCAACGGCCAGGGACAGTTTGGCTTCGTCTACGTCAACAACCGGCTCACCGGAGCCACAGGCGTTACGGGTATGTATCTCGGCCGTATCGATCCCACAGTCTTTCCGTATAGTCAGGTGGTCTACATCAACAATGCCATGGGTCCGGACGTTGCGCCGGTCGGTTGGCTGCTCAACAACGCTACCAGCGCTCCGAATGTGCAGTTCGAGGAGTATCGCAGCACGGATCTCAACGGAGCGCCGCTCGACGTGAGCCAGCGAGCCACATTCTCCCGCCAACTCACCGCGGCGCAAGCGGCGCAGCTCTCGGATCCGGCGAACGTGTTGGCCGGCTGGGTGCCTTACACGCTGAATGCCGGCTCGCCTGCAATCGCAGGCTGGAGTGCGCCCGCCGGCCACTCCGCGCAGGACTGGATCGGTCTCTTCGTCGCAGGAGCGGATGACGCAAACCCGGTAAGCCGGCAGTTCACGGGAGCCGCTACCACCGGCCGAACCACGTTCACGCCGCCCGCGCCGGGAACATACGAGTTCCGGATGTTCGTGAATAACGGAACCGCGCGCGCGGCAGTCTCTACGCCGTTCGCCGTCACGCAGCAGTAGCCTATGCAAATTGACCGCGAGTATGTCAGAGAAACGCTCATCCGTCTCGTGCAGATCAATTCTGTAAACCCGCTGCTTGCCGCGGGAGCGCCGGGAGAATCCGCCATCGCAACCTTCATCGCGTCTTCTCTCCGCGATTGCGGCCTCGAAGTCGAGACGCACGAACCCGAGCCGGGACGAGTCTCCGTCCTCGGCCGGCTCGCCGGAAGCGGAAAGGCCCGCAGCCTGATGCTGAACGCGCACTGCGACACCGTCGACGTGGCAGGAATGCCGGAGCCTTTTTCCGGCGCAATCCGCGGGGGCAAACTATACGGCCGCGGATCGTACGATATGAAAGGCAGCCTCGCCGCCTGCATGGGGGCCGCCAAGGCTCTGGCGGCCGCGAACATGCCTCTGCCCGGCGACCTCTTCGTCGCGGCCGTCGCCGACGAGGAGTACGGCAGCCTCGGAACAACTGACCTTCTGACGAAAGTGAGACCCGGCGCCGCGATCGTCACCGAGCCGACGGCCCTGGAAGTCTGCCTCGCGCACAAGGGCTACCTCTGGATCGAAGTGAAAGTCGAAGGCCGCGCCGCCCACGGAAGCCGGTTTCAACTCGGCATCGACGCAAACATGAAAATGGGAGCGTTCCTGGCGCGCCTGGCCGATCTCGAGAAGGAGCTTCGCAATCGCGAACCGCACCCCCTCGTGGGCCCGCCGTCGCTGCACGCAGCCATGCTTCAGGGAGGAAGCGGCTTGAGCACGTACGCGGCTCTTTCGACGGTCCACATCGAGCGTCGAACCGTTCCCGGGGAAACCGCCGCCGCTGCCGTATCCGAAATTCAGGCGATCGTCGACGCGCTGTCGAAAGCCGACCCCGATTTCAAGGCCGAAGTCCGTCCCTACTTCATCAGAGACCCGTTCGAAGTAAGTAGCGAAGCGGAGATCGTGAAAGCCGTAGATCGTGCGGCCGAAAAAGTCAGAAGGGTAAAGCCCAAGCACGTTGGGGACACGCCCTGGATGGACGCCGCCCTCCTGCAAGCCGCTGGAGTCGAAACCGTAGTGATCGGCCCCGCCGGAACCGGAGCCCACGCCAAAGAAGAATACGTGGATGTGGAATCGGTCATGCAACTCACGGAGATCCTCATAGAAACCGCGCTCACCTTCTGGTCGTGACAGTAGCGACCGGTCTCCAGACCGGTTGCAGCCGCGCTTGCGCGGCCGCGACAGGCGTGGACGCCTGTCGCTACTCAGGTGGGTCTCCAGGCTTACCGGAAGACCCCGGTGTGCCCCAACGAATATCTCCCCGGCTGCGGATACACGCACAGCCCATGCGGGCCATGCCCCACGGGAATTTTCGCGAGCAACTTCCCGCTTTCCGTATCGATGGCATAGACCTCGGAGTTGTACCGCCCGGACAGCCACAGCACCTTGCCATCGGCCGAAACCCCGCCCATATCCGGACTCCCGCCACCCGGCAACTCCCACTTCTTCGCGACCTTTCTCGTCGCCAGATCGACAACCGAAATGGTGCCCTCCCCGCGATTCGAAACGTACAGCACGCGCGAATCGCGGCTCACGTACAGCCCGTGCGCGCCCTTCCCCGTCGGCAGAAAACTCTCCTGCTTGAACTCCTCTCCGTCGATCAGATGCAGCCCGTTGTTCTTCATGTCCGCAACGTAGAACACCTTGCCGTCGGGTGAAAGTTTCACATCCTGAGGCATTCCGCCTTCCGGCAAAGCCAGCCGTCCGAGCACCTTCTGCTTCTCCACATCCACCTTGATCACCGCGCCGCCGAACTCGCAGCTCGCGATCAGGTAGCGCCCGTTCGCCGAAAAATCCATGTGGTCGATTCCCTTGCAGGGCACGTCCAGCGAATGCGTCATCTTCATCGTCGCCGCGTCGTGAAAGTTCAAGCGGCGCCGCTGCTCCGCCACGACGATCGCGTACTTGCCATCGGGCGTGTAATACATGTTGTACGGGTCGATGATGGGAATCGTCTTCTTCACCTTCGCGGTGGCCGGGTCTATCAGCGTCAGGCTGTTGCCCATATCGTTCAGCACCCAGAGCGATTTCAAATCCCAGGAGGGCGTCACATGTTGCGGCAGCCGTCCCACGCGAAAGTGGTCCACCACCTTGTACGTGGTGGGGTCGATCACGTCCACGGAGTTGCTCTCGGTATTCGGAACGTACACGCGAGAGATGAATTTGGCAACCGTCGGGCTCAACTCATTGTCACGGTCGTAGGAATAGATATCGTTCTGATTGGTGACCGGCGGCATGCCGGGGAGTGGATTCGCCGACGGCGGCACACCGTCTGCAAAAACCATAAATAGGGCCAGGAAGAAAACGGAAGAGTACACGTAAATACTATAAATGAACAGACGGCGCAGCCGGGCTGCCATTGTTCTGAATCGAACTCCAATAGAAACCGTACGGCCGCGGTGTAGAGAGAGGCATCCGCCTCACCCGACCCCCTCGCGCTGCTGCCGGAACGATGCCCGCGCATCCCGCGCCGACGCGTTGCTCACATAATGCACCGCGAAGCGCATCGTGAACGATCCCAATAACCCGAGCACTCCTGCCACCTGCCTCGTCCGCCGCGACTGCGCGGGCAGCAGAGACACCACCAGGCTCGCCGCCGTCAGCACTTCCGCGCCTTTCCACAACACCGCCGTCCCGCCGCGCCGGAATGGCTCGGCCACGCGCTCTACTTCCGCCGCCGCGCGCTCCACCTGGTGTGCCGCCGCGATCTCCATCGCGCGCGCCGCCGTGCCGTACATTAGCGTAATCCGCTGCGCCATCGGACTCTCGTAGAACAGATCCAATACCGAAGCCGCGCTCGCCGCTCCCGATGAGATAAACAGCACCGGCATCCATTTGCGCCCCGCAATCCACGCCGGGATCGCGGTGTTCGAAACCAGCACTCCCGTATACCCGGCCAGCATCGTGCCGAAGACGCCCGAGATGTACCCGCACAGCTCGCCCACTCGCCCGAGGAACCCTCCGCGGTTGATGAACAACCCCGTCGCGATCGATGCCGGAGCCGCAGCTGCCAGAATCCACGATCCCATATTCATCGGCGACGTCGGCCGGAACACGCGCATCATGTTGATGAAACGCGATGGCCGCCCCAGATCGTGAATCAGGAATGCGGCGCCTGCGGTGGACCCGATAACGCCGGTCCAGTGACAGACGCTCGAGAACTCACGCAGTTCCTGGCAGTCCCTGCACGCCAACTGCACCGCCGCTCCGAGCGTCATCGCCGCCCCCGCTGCGCCTCCCAGGAAGTAGTAAATCGGAATATCGACGCTCCACACCGATTGCTTGAGCATCGGCCGGTCGTAATACGTGACGTCTGCGCCCTCGCTGCCCGGCACCTTGCCGTAGGGCTTCGGCGCGAACTTTTGAACCTGCTCCTCCTCGCCGCTCACGATCTGCTGCGCGCCTTCGCCGCTCAGCGTCGCCAGCGCGATATCGATGTCGCGGCCGTCGTGTCTCATCCCCGCACTCCCCGCGCCGCAAAAACGGAGCTTACCGCAACCGCCGCCATGCCAATCGCCGCAAACGCAAAACTTCGCCACGTATCCTTCACTCGCTTCGTGGGCACCACCGGATCCGGCGGCAAGTTGTACGCCTCCGGCTTGTCCACCAGCAGAAAGAATGCGTTCAGCCCTTCCGTGCCGGGCTGGCTCGCGGCGTCCGAGCCGTACAGATACGCTTCCGTCACGCCGTTCTCGTGCAGCCGTTCGACACGCGCCTCGGCGATGCTCCGCAGCTCATCCAGATCGCCGTAGCGAATCGAATCCGTGGGACACGCCTTCGCGCAGGCGGGCTGCATGTCGGCCTTCAACCGGTCATAGCACATCGTGCACTTCCATGCGCGACCGTCGTCCTCCCGCCGATCGATCACGCCGAACGGGCAGGTCACGACGCAATAGCCGCAGCCGTTGCACACATCCGGCTGCACGTACACCGTATCGAATTCCGTGCGGACGATCGCTCCCGTGGGGCACGCCTCCAGGCATCCCGCACGCGCACAATGCTTGCAGACGTCCGACAGAAACAGCCACGATAAATCCCCGGCCGTCTGACCGCCGAGCGGGACCGGCCGCTCCACGAATGCCACATGGCGCCAGCTCGACGCACCCAGCGCGACCGTGTTGTCGTACGACATGCCGGTGAAGTAGAGCCCGTCGTCCGGCAATTGGTTCCACTGCTTGCACGCCACTTCACACGCCTTGCAGCCGATGCAGATGGTGGTGTCGGTGAAAAATCCCTTGCGCGCAGTACGGTTCGGAGTGTCCTCGCGAGCCAGATGCGCTTCGAGTGCATGAGCTTCCGTCGCGCTCAGTACCGCTTCCATCAGACGTGGCCCTCCTTCGAGTGCGGCGCTTTGAACTGTTGGCCCGTTTCCCCTTCGCGGCGAAGCCCGGGCAGATCGCGACTCTCCTCGCGCCCGCCGAGCGGCGCCACCAGCGGCCCGCTCGTCGCATACCGCCGTTCGCGTCCGCGGCGCCCGGGCTCGATCTGCACCGTGATCGCCTTCGTCTCCATAATGCCGACGTTCGGATCGGCGACCATCGCGAACAGCTCGTTCGCCGCGTCGCCGCGCACCAGCCCTTTACTCGACCAGTGGTACGGCATGCCGATCTGATGTACCACGCGCCCGTTCAGCCGCAACGGCTTGATGCGCCGCGTCACGAGCACGCGCGCCTCAATCTCCGCCCGCATGCTGCGAATCGTCGCCCAGCCGCCGTTCTTCAAACCGACCGCCTGGGCCAACTCCGGCGACACTTCGCAGAACATCTCCGGCTGCAATTCGCTCAGCCAGGGAAGCCAGCGGGACATGCCGCCCGCCGTGTGATGCTCCGTCAGCCGGTACGTCGTCAACACGTACGGGAAGCGCGGATCGTCAAACGGCTGATGATACGGATTGTCTTTCTTGCGCAGCCACTCCATGCGGCTCGGATTGCATTGCTGCTTGTATAGCGGATTCCGCATCACCGATTCCTGCGGCTCGTAGTGCGCCGGCAGCGGAGCGTCCTGCAATCCGCTCGGCACAAAGATCCACCCCTTGCCGTCCGACTGCATGATGAACGGATCCACTCCGGAGATGGTATCCTTCCCGCGAGCATCCGGCCCCGGCCGGTACGAGGGCGGCTTCTTCACGAAATCGGGCTCATCGTGTCCCGTCCACTTCTGCTGCTGCTCGTCCCACCAGACGTACTTCTTGCGTTCGCTCCACGGCTTGCCTTCCGGGTCGGCCGACGCGCGGTTGTACAGCAGGCGGCGGTTATGGGGCCACGCCCAGCCCCACTCAGGCGCTACCCAACTCTGCTGCCAATGCGGCTTCCGGCGCGCGGGCTGAATCGTCGCATCCTTGTACGCGCCTGCGTAAATCCAACACCCGCTCGCCGTGGAACCATCGTCCTTCAAGTCGGTGAACCCCTCCACCGGCTTGCCGTCCGCGATGGTGAACCCGTTAATCTCCCGCAGCACTGCTTCCGCGCTAGGCTCATTTAGCGGACCCTGCGTCGGATAGTCCCACGTCACATCGAGAATCGGACGGTCTTTCGCATCAGTGGACCCGGCATACAGTTTTTTCAGCCGCTGTCCCAGCTTGAAAATAAAATCGAGCTCGCTGCGCGAATCGCCGGGAGGCTCCATCGCCTTGTGATGCCACTGCAGCAGCCGCTGCGTGTTGGTGAAGCTGCCGTCTTTTTCCGTGTGCGCCGCGGCCGGAAACAGAAAAACTTCGGTAGCGATGTCTTCCGTCCGCACGTCGCCACGCTCGATTTCCGGCGCGCTCCGCCAGAACTCGGCGGTCTCGATGGCCTGGAAATCGCGGACCACCAGCCACTCCAGCTTGCGCAGCCCCTCGCGATGCATCGGCCCGTTGACCGTGCCAACCACCGGGTTCTCCCCCATGACGAAGTAGCCTTTTACTTTGCCGTCGGCCATCGCGGCAACCGTGTTCATGTGGGAATGGTCGCCCGTGATTGCGGGAAGATAGTGGAAGCAGTAGCCGTTTTCCTTCGTCGCCGCCTCGCCGTACCACGCCTTCAGGAACGAGGTCGAGTACTTGCGGAACTCTCCCCACCAGCCCGACGGCGATTCGTTCAGCTCGTTGTACGTCGCAAAATCCTTATCGTGTTTGGCGCGCGGCATCGGCAAATAGCCGGGCAGCAAATTGTATAACGTCGGAATGTCGGTCGACCCTTGAATCGAAGCGTGCCCGCGCAGGGCCATGATGCCGCCGCCCGGCCGCCCGATGTTTCCCAGCAGCAGTTGAATGATGCAAGCCGTGCGAATGTACTGCACACCCACGGTGTGCTGCGTCCATCCCACCGCGTAGCAGAATGCGCTCGTGCGCTCGCGGCCGGAGTTGCGGCACAGCGTCTCCGCCACACGCGTCAACAGGTTCGCCGGAATCCCGCAGGTCTTCTCCACCATCTCCGGCGTGTAGCGCGCATAGTGGCGCTTCAGAATCTGGAACACGCAGCGCGGATGTTGCAGGGTAGGGTCCGTCTTCTCCGCTTGAATTGGGTGCTTCTGTTCTTTACCGCTGCCTTCCGCCGATTCGCGCGCGCCCGCCGCGGCTTGCGGCGAAACGCCTTCGTACATCCATGTTTTGGTGTCGTACTCGCCCTTTTCGCTGTTCCACCCGCTGAAGATTCCGTCGCCTGCGTCGGCATCACGGAAATTCTCGTTGATGATCGCCGGAGCGTTCGTGTAGTTCACGACGTAATCGCGAAAATAGCGCTCGTTTTCGAGGATGTAATGGATGATGCCGCCCAGAAACGCAATGTCGCTGCCCGCGCGGATCGGCACGTGTATGTCCGCCACTGCGCCCGTGCGCGTGAACCGCGGGTCCACGTGAATGATAGTGGCGCCGCGCTCCTTCGCCTTCATCACCCAGCGGAACCCCACCGGGTGGCACTCCGCCATATTCGAACCTTCGATCACAATGCAGTCGGAGTTCTCCAGATCCTGCTGGAATGTGGTGGCCCCGCCGCGGCCGAAGCTTGTCCCCAAACTGGGGACGGTGGCGGAGTGTCAAATACGGGCCTGGTTTTCGATCTGAACAATGCCGAGGGAATTGAACAGCTTTTTGATGAGGTAGTTTTCTTCGTTGTCGAGAGTCGCGCCGCCCAAATGCGCGATCCCCATGGTCCGGCGCACCGGATGGCCTTCTTCGTCCACCTGCTCCCACGTCTCTTCACGAGTCTTGCGGACGCGCTCGGCGACCATGTCCATCGCCTGTTCCAGCGGAATGTAGTCCCACTCGGTGGCGTGCGGCCGCCGGTACCAAACGCGCTGCAGCCGCTGCGCACTGGTGACCAACTGAAACGTCGCCGCGCCCTTCGGACATAAACAGCCGCCCGAAATCGGTGACCGTGGATCGCCTTCTATATCGATCACCTTCTCGTCTTTGATATAGACAAGCTGTCCGCAACCGACCCCGCAGTAGGGACACACCGACGCAACTACCCGGTCGGCGTTCTTCGTCCTTGGTTCGAGCGATTCGCTGCGTTCGGAAACCGCTGTGTGGCCCAACCCTTCGACGTCGCGGTTCTCCAACTGCCGGAATACCGGCCATTGCGTGGGATTCGCCATGTCTGCCTCTGTCTTTCAATTTAGAATGCTATCTCGGACGAAGGCAGTGCGAAGCGGTACAGACTACGGTGGAGCGCGGGCTACGGCCTGCCGGCCAGCCGTTTGAGCCGTACGACCACTTCCATCGGATTGAACGGCTTCACGACGTAATCGTCGGCTCCGAGGTTGAAGCCTTGCACTACGTCGCTCTCTTTACTGCGCGCCGTCAGCATGATAACTCGCACATTCAGACGGGCGGCCCGAATCGCGGAAAGCACTTCAAATCCGTCGAGCCCCGGCATGTTGACGTCCAGCACAGCGACATCCGGCGGCGATTCCCTGATCGCTTTCAGTGCGTCTTCTCCCGATGTGGCCAGCCGGCACGTCACTCTGTGCTCGCGAAATGCCGCCTGCAAAACGGCGCGCACAGCGGGGTCGTCGTCCGCGATCAACACATTGGCATCCTGCATGGAAACCGGCGCGCCCGCCGGCGATGCCGTCGTGTGGGACCAAGGCGACGGCCGCTGTGCCGAAACGCGCGACAGCGCGAACACCAGCCGCATCATCGCTTCCTCCGGCTGCCAGCCGTCGATCAGAAATTCCTGCGCGCGCGTTTGCACCGCATGATCCAGTGCCATGATGCGGTCGCGATTCCCCACCAGCACCATCGCGCGGCCCGGTGGGAACACACATCGCGGGTCCAGCCATGGCCCGGTCATCGCCTCCTCACGGACGTGCAGCATGATGGCCTGGCAGTTTCGGATGCCCTCCGAATCCGGCGATTCCGACGAATCGAACAGGCGTGGCCGCGCACCGAGTGTTTCGAGAGTGGAGCATAAGCGCTCGGCCTCCTCCGCCGCGAAGCACACCATGGCGATGCGCTTGCCGGCAATCTCCTGGATCATTGCGGGCGGCAGGGTGTCCATGACCGCCTCGCGCGGATCGGTGAAGGCCAGTGCAAGCTCGCTCAGCTTTTCGCGCAGCACCTTCGCGTCAATGCGTTCCCCGTCCAGCAGATCCTTCGTGTCGCGAGCCAGCACGGCGATTTGTCCGTAGCCCAGCGCTCCCGCCGCTCCCACCCAGCGGTGCACCAGACTTTTTGCCTTCTGAATGTCGAACTTCGCGCCCAAATCCATCAGAATCTGGCGGCTTTGCAGGATTCCCTCTTCGAGGAATCGCCGCCGCAAGCTCTCCAGTTCCAGGGCGGAAAGTTCCAATCCCGAGGGCAGGCCCGGCTTGGCGGGCGCAACCGTCGGTGGGTGCAATTCCGCCGTGGTCTGTTTTACGGGCTCGACGATGGCATGCCCGTTGGCGGTCGACGCCTTCGGTTGCGTGTTCGTCAGATATTCGCGGATGCGCCGGCCGAATGTCTGGGTATTGATCGGCTTGGTGATATAGCCGTCGCAGCCGGCTTGCATCGCGCGTTCTTCATCGCCCTTCATGGCGCACGCCGTCAGCGCGATCACAATCACGTCGCTGGTGTGCGCTTCCTGCTTCACACGGCGTGTCAACTCCAAGCCGTCCATGCCGGGCAGTTGTATATCCACCAGCATCAGCTTGGGGTGCACAGTGCGCAGAACGCGCAGAGCCTCCTCCGCGTCAGGCACGGCGAAAACCTGAAAACCCTCTTTGCGCAGAACGAGGTCCGCGAGCTTCAGATTGACAGGAGCGTCATCGACTACCAGTATCGATTCATTTGGCATGCGCGGGCGCCCACTTCTTCACGGCTTCAGCGAGCCACTCCATCTTCACCGGCTTGGGAATAAAATCGTCCATTCCCGCTGCGAGACACTCTTCGCGGCATCCCGTCAGTGCCTCGGCCGTCATTGCAATGATGGTCGTCCGGCGGCCGCTATTCTCCCTGCGCCGGATCTCGGCCGACGCTTCATAGCCGTTCATTTCCGGCATTTGACAGTCCATAAAAACCAGATCGTAGTTGAGCAAGCGCAGCATCTCCACCGCCTCGCGGCCATTTCCGGCAACGTCGGCACGCACTCCCAGCCGTTCCAGCATGCGGATGGCGACCTTTTGGTTCACAATATTGTCCTCGGCAACCAGGACGCGCAGGTGATTGTTTTCAAAGCTGGCGTGCGGCTTTGGCTGGAGCTTCGGCGGCTCCGCCACGCGCCGGCCCGATTCCCGCCTCGCCCAGGCATCGGCCAGTGCGTTGAACAGCAGCGATTGCCGCACCGGCTTCACCAGCGACGCGTCAACGCTCGCTCCTTCCATTCGCCGCACCTCGCGCCAGTTCGAGATGGACGTCAGCATCACAACAATGGTGTCGCAAATGGCGGGGTCGTTCTTGATGGCCGCGGCAAGCGTCGCTCCGTCCATATCGGGCATTTGAAAATCGGCGATCACAAAATGGTAGGGGTCGCCGGCTGCGCGTGCCGCTTTCACCGCCTCCAAAGCGTTGGGCGCGCTCTCGTAACTCCCGTTGCGCATCCCCCAACTTGAAATCTGTTCGTGAACCACCCGCCGGTTCACCTCGTTGTCGTCGACAATCAGCACACGCAGGCCGTTCAAGTCGGCTGGAGCGGCGCGAAGCGGCTGTGGCTCAGGGTCGAGCGGCAGCGGCAGCGTAAATGAAAAACGCGATCCTCTGCCGGGCATGCTCTCCGCCGTGATCAAGCCACCCATCAGTTCCACCAGTTGCCGTGAGATCGCCAGCCCAAGACCCGTGCCGCCGTACCGCCTCGTCATCGAACTGTCTGCCTGCGTGAACTTTTCAAAAAGCATCGGGATCTTCGCGGGATCGATCCCTATGCCCGTGTCCGCCACGGAAATTCGCATCAACGCGTTGCGCCCGTCCTGCCGGTCGCATTCCACACTCGCCAGCACGTGCCCTTCGGAAGTGAATTTCACCGCATTGCCTACCAGGTTCGTGACCACCTGGCGCACCCGGCTCGCGTCGCCGAGGAAATAGCGCGGCAGCCCGGGCGCGTAGCGCACGATGAGATCGATCCGCTTGTCCTCCGCCTTCGGCTCCAGCATCTCGGCGACTTCCTCCACCACCTGCCGCAGATCAAACGGGAAGCACTCGATCGTCAGACCGCCGGCCTCGATCTTGGAAAAATCCAGAATGTCGTTGATGACCGTCAGCAGCGCCTCGCCGGATTTGCGCACCGTATCCGCGTACTCGCGCTGTTCCGCCGTCAACTCGGTATCCAGCAGCAGCCCGGTCATCCCTATGACACCATTCATGGGAGTGCGGATTTCGTGGCTCATATTCGCCAGGAATTCGCTCTTGGCGAGGCTCGCGGCTTCCGCCTGCCGGCGCGCCGACCGCAGCCTCACCGCCATCCAGATCATCACGAGGACGGTAGGAAACAGGACTGCCACAGCGCCTCGAAACACGCGCTCGAAGTACTTGGTATTCCGGTAGGCGAACAGGCTGGCCGCTTCCGAGCCGATCCTCGTATTCCAGCGAAAATCGATGGACCCAAGGGAGCCATCGGCAGCCATTTCGCCAATGCCTTCCAGAATCGTGTCGGCCGCCCGTTTGGCCACCGGATCGTTCAGGTCCGCGCCGACGCCCCACCCGTAACTCGCGCCGTCGATGGGGACGAGCTTCAGTTTCCGCTCTGTGCAGTCATAGTGGACCGGCGGAGTCAACGAGTTTACCTGCATCAGCCCGGCGGCGGCTTTCCCCACGCAAACTTGAGAAACCACAGCCGAGAGGTCCTGCGATTCCAGTAGCGGCGAGCCGGCAAAAACCTTGCGCGCAATCCGCAGATCGCTATTGATCTTCGTCAAAGCGGAAACCGGCTGGCCGCGTAAGTCTTCCGGACGGGCGATGTCCGATTCTTCGGGAACCACCAACGCATACGACACCTTCGCCCACGGATCGGTAATGTACATGATCTCGCGGCGCTCCGGGAGTCGGGTGGCAATCGGCCACAGATCCACTTTCCCGCCGCGCAGGGCGCCTTCCGGCCCCTCGGGCGACCAGCGCCATTTTAGACGTATCCCTTTCCGCTTCGCCGCCTCGGCTACCAGTTCCACAGCCGGACCCGTGGGATTACCGTTCGCATCGGCGAAGTGGTATGGCGGAGAGTTTTGAAAGCCGATGAGCATTGTGCGCCCGGTGGGCGCGTCACGCCATAGGCCGAAGTAGACCCCCACCACAGCCATCGTGACGATAACCCCCGCCATCGCCGTGACCACTGGTCGCCCGCGCAAGCGGACTCCGAGCCCTCGACTTATGCCTGCTCCACTCATCGGCCTCATCTTCGGTTTCTTCTCTGTCGCAATGCAACGTTGACAACAGTCTTATCGGCAGATGTAGCGAAAAGGAATAGGGAGGACTCGCCATTGCGTGAAGTTACGGTAAGCCGAAAGATATGAACGTAATACAGAGGACCGTACTATCGAAAGTTAGCATGGCGCCCCATGGGGGTTGGCCCTTATATTCAATGCTGCACTTTCAACACAATGAGTTACGGCTGCGCTAATCCGCTCGGTTTCATCCCCGCTTTCGGGTGGGACCTTCCCGAAACGCTGAGCCGCCTCGCCAGCGAAGGCAATCGCGAAATCGTTGCAGAGGTAATCGAAGCGTTTGAGAGCGATACCGCTCGACGCCTGCGCCTTCTGGACGACGCGATTGCCGACGGCAACTGGGCAGCCGCGCGCGCCCAAGCCCACTCCATCAAAGGTGCGGCCTCCGAGGTGGGTGCCCACACCCTGGTATCAATCTGCACGCGTATGGAACTCTCCGCCGATGCCGGCGCCGGCTCGATCTTTGCCGAACTGCGAAACGAAGCCAATGCCGACTTCACTCGCGTCTGCCGGCTGATGAACGAAAGCGGCTGGGCAGCAGCCCAATAGCAGACTTGCCGACAGGACTCTTTCGCGCTTGCGCGGCCGGCCGCACCTAAAAGTTCAACCGAAGCGCAAACTGCATGATCCGCGGATCGCGTGCCGACGTAATGTTGCCCGTCGATGCCCGCGAATTCACGCCCGCGGCATTATACGTAATCGTGGTGTCCACGCCGCTGAACTGCGTGTGATTAAACGTGTTGTAGGCCTCTGCCCGGAACGACACCCTGACTCTTTCCTTGATCGGGAATGTTTTGAACAGAGCCGTTTCCCAATTGTTGCGGCCCGGTCCACGAATCGGGAAAGTCGGCATATCGCCGATATTGGCGATCGTCAGCGGCGGACACCCGCTGGCCGGGCAGACGCCACCGGAGTACTGAACCGGTTCGGCAAACGCAGCGGCGTTGAACCACGTAGTAAACGTGCGAGGACCCGCCGGATCTCCCACCATCAGAGGACGAGCGCCATCGCCGCCGCCCGTCAGGTTCACGCTCGGCGACGTGCCCATGCTGATGGAGAGCGGCGCACCCGCAACAAACTGAGTGATATCGCTGACCTCCCAATTGTCAAAGACAGCCTTCACAACGCGGTTGTGGATCGCGTGGCTGAGCGACGGCAGGTTCCACAGGAAGTGGAACGTCAACGTATTCGGCCGATCGTAGTTCGCCAAACCATAATTCCAAACCTTGCGATCAAGGTAGCGTGCGACGGTGTTGCTCCCGGAACTCGTGCCCGACGTGCTCGTGCTGTCGCCCTCCGCGTAATCCATCGCCTTCGAGTGCGTGAAGGAGACACCATATTGAATCGACCTCGCGAAGCGCCGGTTGACCTGCACCTGCAGCGAGTGATAACTCGAATTTCCCTCGAAAATCTGCTGCGGGACGCCGTTGTATCCCGCAAAGGGACGGTAGAAATTCTCGTTCAGGTTCGTCGACCCCGGCGCGCCCGTGCTCTGCGGATTCTGATTCTGCGGCAGGAAATCCGCCCCGTACGGGACCGTATTGAGCTCGACCACTTCGCCGAGATGCCGGCCGAAGTTCCCGACGTAGGCGACATCCACAATCGTGCCGAAGCCGATCTCGCGCTGAATTCCGATATTCGCCTGGTAGGCGGTCACCGTCTTGGCATGCGGGTCGATGTCTCGCGAGAAACTGCTGGGCGAAAGCAATCCCGTCGTGTTGGCGGCCGTCGACACCTGGCCGTAATAAGCCGTCGGATTATAAATCGCCGGCGGATTGAAGAACAGGTTCCCGAGCGTACCCGCATCGAGGAGCGGTGTATAGAAGACTCCGCCACCGCCGCGAATCACGGTCTTGCCGTCACCCAGCGGATCCCACGCGAAGCCGAAACGGGGCGCAGGGAGAATGCCGTTGCTATATACCATTGACCGCGGGTAGCCCGCCGTTGTCGGGGTGATCACCCCGTTCGTCGGGTTGCCGGACCCCGGCACGATCAAGCCCGAATACACGTTCGGCACGACGGCTCCTGTCAGCGGATTGATCACCACCTTCGCGCCGTTTTGAACCACCGGCCGGAACAAGACCGGAGCCTGCGACCGGTCGTAGAGATACGGCACGAAGTTGCCGGCGTTGTCATTCCCCGGCGATAGCGGCAGCGCGTCTGTGAACCGCACGCCGATATCGATGGTCAGGTGCGGCAGCGGACGCCAGTGATCCTGCACGTACCATTCGTACACGCGTGTAATCGGCTGGTAATTTACGCGATTCGTCGCCTCCGTGTAGCTGTAATAATTGCCCAGGAAAGCGTTGGCATACGCGTAGCCCGTATCCAAAGCAAAGCTCGAGTTCGTCTGGAAATCGAAACTGCCGGGGAAGTTCGCGCTGCCCGCCTGATGGTATTGGTTGTACAGTGCGTGCTGCACCTTGAACCCTGCCTTGAACGTGTGTTCTTTCCAAATCTTCGTTAAGCCGTCGGTCACCGTAAACGCTGTGGAATCGTCGACCATCGGAAAGCGTCCGTCATAGGATAGCGATGCCGCGCCGGTCACACCCCCGAAAGACATCGCAGGCAGCAGCCCCAGCGGATTGTCCGAAGGATAGCTCTGCGCGATGTTGATGCCGTACGTTGTGCGCTGATACGCCTTCAGTGCGGAATCCGAAAGCACCTGCGATTCCGTCCATAGGTTCATGCCCAGGAGAGCTTCATTCACCAGGGTCGGCGAGAACACGTAGGTGAAGTTCACGCCCAGATTCGGCATGGTCTGCTGGTAATCGACGTCCGCCAAACCCCAGCTATTCTTGATCGCCGCGCTATTCCGCCCCGTATCGTTACTGCTGTACCCTGAGGCGCGGACCCACACCTTGGCCTTATCGCTCACGTTGTAATCCACCTTCAACAGTTCCTGTAGCACCGGCACTTTTTCCGTCCCCGCGATCTGGTAGTTGTACGCAAAGTTCGTGATCGCGGTGTTCGTGGCATTGGGCAGCGGAAAGACCGTCAGCAGTTTCGCCGAGTTCGGGTCCATGCGATTCGAGGGGATCATGTTACCCGGGAACGCCTGCCCCGTCAGCGGATCCTTCACCGTGTACAGTGTGGTCTTGTTCTTGAACGACTGCGAGAAGTCGCCCTGACGCTCCAGGGCCGTGGGCACCGTGTAATTGGAAACCGAGTTCGGCTTCTGGTTGGGATCGTCCTCCATGGAGAACATGAAGAACAGCTTCTGTTTGTCGGTGTTGAAGTGCCTCGGAATGTAAATCGGCCCGCTGAAACTCCCGCCGACGGTGTTGTAGCGATACCGCTGCCGCTGAATCCCCTGCCGGTTGTTAAAGAACGTATTCGCGTTGAAGGCCTCGTTTCGGACGTAATAATAGAGCCCGCCGTGGAAGATTTGGCCGCCGCTCTTGGTCACCAGGTTAATGACGCCCGACGCCGAAGGTCCATACTCCGCCGGATAGGAGTTCTGCAGCACCTTCACTTCGGATATCGCGTCGAGGTTGATCGGCGATTCCGCCGTACGCCCGCGCGCGGTGTTCCCCGAGATTCCGTCAATATTCAGCGCGTTGTAGAATGACCGCCCGCCGCTCATCGTCGGCGTCGCATACTGGCCCAGCACGTCCGAACCGGTATTGTCGTCCACCACGCCGGGCAGAATCTGCAACATCGCCATGACGTCGCGCCCTCGCGCCATCAGGTCCATGACTTCCGTGGAGTCGATCAGCACCGCACGATCGCCGCTTTCCGTCTGCAGCACCGCTCCGGTGGCCTTCACTTCCACTGTTTCCGATACGGCGCCGATCTCCAGGCGCAGATCGCCGGTGCCGAGCGTATCTCCGGCCGTCAGGTGCAAATCGCTGTGACTAAGCTCCTTAAACCCGGCGGCCCGCACCGTGACCGTGTAGGTGCCGGGTTGCAGATTCGTGAAGGTGAACTCCCCCGTCTCGGCTGTCGAAAAGGTGCGCGCGGTTTTGTCGGTCTGATTGATGCACCGCACTTCCGCGCCCGCAATCGCGCTGCCCGTCGGATCGGTGACGCGGCCGCTGATGGTGCCGGTCGAGTTTTGAGCCATTGACGCGGTGGCCCAAAGCAGAATCATCGATATGAACCCTACTACCCTACGTGGTTTCAGCACGAGCAACTCCTCGGTTTTGTTTTCGCCGGTTCGCTACCGGCAGCGCACAAACCTCTATCGGGGAAATACTACCGTTCATTATCGATAAAGTAAAGCCCTTTAACGCAAAATATTACCAGCCTCCCACCAGCACGCCCAAGTGGGATACCGCTTTGCGGATCTCGCACACAGCCGCCGCGAGTTCCAGGCGATCCATGCGATCCAGCGCCGCCGGCAGCGACCGCAGCATGCGCGCTGTCACCCCGCACCGCTGTACCGCGGAATGAATCGAAGGGCCGCTCTTCCGCTTTGCGGGTCCGTCCGGACCGAGAAGGTACGCCGCCATTTCCCGCAGGCGCCGCCGGTTCTCCGCGCGCAGGGCGATTTTCGTCTCCCCTACGACCAACGCCGATCTCTTCAGGAACGGGATCAGTTTCCGGTACTGCTTGGTGGTCACCCCCATATATAAGGTGGCCGCGAAGAACTTCGGCCCGTATTCTTCCAGGTAATCAATCGCGCGGTCTGCCGTACGACGTTTCGATCCCAGATATTTCCGGCAGAACTCCTCCCACCCGCAGCCGACCAGCAGATACAGCCGCTGATCGCGAATCCGCGCCATGCTCCGCACGTCCTCAGCCCGGCACCGCCCCGGCACCAGGCAGATCCGTTTCCGCCCGGATCTCCATTGTTTGAGTTCGTCAAGGAACTCATCGGCTGTTTGCGCCAAAATCTTCATAGACAGGTTCGACTCCGCGAGAAAATCCAGCGATTTCCATGATTCGGACCAGGCCGGACGGCCCCCCTAATCCGATGCTGACATGCGCCCGCGAAAAACGGCCGGACGGAAGCGGAGCTCCGGCGTCTAAGTCATTTCGATTGTGGGGAAAAGAAAAACTTCGGAAGTCCGGAAATGACGGCGCGCAGTTTCCCAATCCGGACCGCTTCTGCTAAAATAAGGCTTCGTTGGGACGTCGTCTAACGGTAAGACTGCAGACTCTGGATCTGCGTATCGGGGTTCGAATCCCTGCGTCCCAGCCACTCATCCTTCAGCGGTTGCTGAAATTCCTGAAATCCGGCTTGGGTCCGAATCGTTGTGGCCCTGAGATAGGCCACCCCCGGCCCGTGGCTATCGGCCGAAGAATCGGCCTGGCTCCGGACCGACGGATCCATCCGGGAACCGCCGCCGTGGCAGCGGGGGTACAGGCATGCCGAATCGTTCGTGCCAACGCCGCCAAGCTTCCTCGGTGAAGACCCCGGCAGGTGCGCTCTGCAGCACCTTCTGAAATTCTTCGACCGGTACGAACCGCTCGACAGTCTCCACATCGGCCGCAGATCCGTAAACCATGACTTGCGCCAAAAATGCGGGCAGGTCGGCGAGCGTTTCCTCGGGGATGTCGTACCAGGCGACCTTTTTGGCGATGCGAAGCAACTCAACTGGATAGGGAGCGGCGAGTGTCATCGCTCGAGACCTCCCGGACTTAGGCCGCGCCGGAAGTCGAGCGCCGGCAGTTTCGTCAAGTCGATCGCCTGGGCCCAGCGAGTCAGGTCTCTTTGCATAGAGGCTGGCACGCGATGGAGTGTCCCATCGCCGTAGACTTGCAGGGCGCGAATACTCGTGAGCGGATCGAAAGCCCGGTCGATCGCTTTCGCAGCGGCCAGACCTGTGGTCACATCAACCCCGTGCGACACCAGGGTGTGGATGTCACGTAATCTTTCCAACTGCCTCGAACTTGAATCATCCGCATCTTCATGCCCGCCAAGTCCACCAGTGACGCGACCTGCACCCGCGATCCGGAAGCGCGCCTCGGTTCTTCAATCCGGTTCAAGGTGTCGAGCCCACCGAAGAAAGCCACCTTAACCGCACCGCCGCGATCTATGAATGCTTCCAGGTTATCGTGCTTCCGATGCGCCCAGGCATCTGGGTTCGCCAGATCCAAGTTGCGGAAGAAGGGAAGGCGCGAACGTAGACGCTCTGGATCGAACGCGGCCGACGAGAAGAAATCGAAGTCCTCTGAAACACGGTGTCCTAATTGAAGAGCGAGGCCCGTTCCGCCATAGAGCACGAATTCCGCCGGCACTGCATCCAACTCTGGCCACAACCGCCGTTGCGATTCGGCAAGATATCAACCCGGGGCTCAAATGTTTCGGACATCTCTGCCTCCACGATACATCACCGCAAGGCAACGTGTCCTCCTCGCTGCCAAACGCGTGCTTTCTGTGTTGCGGCTGCATCGCGGATTTTGCCGGCCATCAACTCAAAAAACACAAAGGCACACGAACAACCCGCTCGGGGTCATTCGTGTGCCTCGTCTCTATCCGCGGGATCTTACTTATACACCGCCTGCACGCTCAGGTTTGCCCCGATCGTCAGTGAGCAAGTCGGCGTCGTCCCCGAGCAGGCGCCCGCCCAGTTGACGAACACATGCCCAGCTACCGGAGTCGCCGTCAACGTCACCACCGTCCCCTGCTGGAACTTCGCCGAGCACGAAGACCCGCAGTTGATCGACGTTCCGAATTCTCCGTTCGGCGTACCCGAGATGCTGCCCGACCCGCTCCGGCTTACCGACAGCGTGTACGTCTGGACGAACGTCGCCGTAGTGCTCAACGCTCCGTTGACCGTGAGCGAGCATGCCGCGTCCGTGCCGGTGCAAGCGCCGCTCCATCCCGTGAAGACACTGCCGCTCCCCGGGTTCGCCGTCAAACTCACCTGCGCGCCCGCGGCGACCTGCGCCGTGCACGTGCCGCCGCAGTTGATCTTGCCGCCATCCCCGTTCACGTTTCCGTTGCCCACCTTCACTACCGTGATGGACGGAATCTCCACGTTCGCTGCCGCCATCTGCGCGCCGATATAATCGCCCAGTTCGCCGGGTCCCGGAGACGGGCATTCGAACGTCGCGCACAGAGCCTCGTGCGTCGTGGGGTCGTACTTGCCGGTGTACTTGTAGAACTCGTAGCGCCGTACCACCGCGTGTTTGCCGGTGCTGAGCGGACGCCCGCTATGCATCACACCGCTGTTCGGGTTGCTCGGATTTGACTGCAGCAACTGCCACGGCGTCTCCACCGCCGCTGCATCCGGCACTACCGCGTTACCCGCGATGAGATCGTTGACGTCTACTTCGTTATCGGCTTCCGATTCGAACACCTTCACCCATTTCGCGTCGCCGAACTGCGCCGGAACGAACGGCGGAGGCGGAGGAGGCGGCGGCAATTTCACCGCGAAATCGATCTGCGGAGCCGCGCCCACGCGCACCGGAGGAAGCACGTTCACCACCGGCTGCGGAATCTGCACGACAACCGGAACCGGAGGCGGCGGATTCACGCCTACGGGCACATTCGGCGTCCCCATGATGTACGTCAGCTGGCCCGGGTTCGCCGGATCTTCCACCAGCCACCGATAGGTCACGTTCGTTGGATTGCTGATTGTGCTGATGCCGAAGTGCTCGCAACCCGCCGTGTTGTATCGCGCCCCCAGCGCGGGCACCCAGCAACTCTCTCCGGTAGCCACGCCGCCGGCATACGGAGGAGTGCCCTGCGTGAACTGGCCGGACTGCGCATCGTACGGGCTGGTCCACCGGATGAACACTCCGCCGTTGAAGGGCACCACCACGCCCGTGCAGTAGCGTATGTAGCAGCCTGGCGCGAATCCGCCGAACACTCGCGTCACATCATTCACCTGTATGCCGTCGGCTTCAATTTCGAAACCGTGCACAGTCTGCCCCGTATCGTTGATCGCGTCAAAATTCACCGGCAGTCCCACCACCGTCACCGTCTGCGCTGCCAGTTGCGCCGCGGAAAGTGCCGCCAGCAGCATCGCTCCGCCCCAAAGTCTCGTTTTCATGTCTGTCATTCTCCGAGTAGATTCGGCACCGGCCGCCCGCTTCGCTTCTCCAGTGCTCGAAATGTATGACCGCCGGGGGCGCACCGCCGGAACGCCGAAAGTGTCCGAAGGTTGTAAAGGTTCTGTGAACGCCGCGCATCCACGCGAAGGCCGCTACAATTGGTGTTCTCATGCCCCGGGTGCAGCCAATCCGCGCAATCTTTCTGCTGCTGTGCGTCGCCACCGCCGCGCAGGCCCAATCCGCCTCCTTGCAGGACCGCCTCGCCCGGGCCCGCACGCTCCACACGCAGGGGTCCGCGCGTCAGGCGCTCGAGATTTTCGAAGCCGCGCTGCCGGAGGTCCGCGCCTCACAGCCGGCCGATCGGCTCCTCGCCACTCTGATCGATATCGCCGAAACGGCGAGCGATGCCGGCGACCAGGGACGCGCCCTCACCGCCGCCGACGAAGCCTCGCGCCTCGCCTCTACCCTCCACGACCAGCCGCGCGAGGGCATCGCCGTGAACCTCGTCGGCCAGGCCAACCTCTTCCTCGGCAATTACCCTGCGTCTCTCGCCGCTTACCAGCGCGCGCTCGATCTCGCCGAAGCCCGGCACGACGTCGCCGCCGCTTCCATTCGCCTCGGCAACATCGGCAACGTTTATTTCTACCAGGGCCGCTATACCGATGCGCTGCGCACCTACCAGAGCGCGCTCGCCAAAGCCGAACAAGGCGGAGCCGCTGCCGCCAACGGCCGCCAGCTCGCACTCGCCAATCTCGCTATCCTTTATGAGCAGCTCGGGCAAAACGAAAACGCGCTCGCGTTCTACCAGCGCGCCGCCCAATCCGCGTCCGCTCTCAAGCCCGCCGAATACGGCCAGCTCCTCTCCAACATGGGCACGCTTTATCGCCGCATGGGCGACCCCGTAAAGGCTCTCGACACCTACAACTCCGCGCGCCAGGTGTTCCGCCGCGCCGCCCATTCCGATGGCGAAATCCACGTGCTGCACAACACCGGACTCGTGCTCGCGCTGGACTACAAAGCCCCCGAACGCGCCCTCGCCGCCTTCACCGAAGCCCTGCAGCTTGCTGATTCCAGCGGCGATCGGCGCCAGTCCATGCTCGGCCACCTCTTTCGCGGGGAAGCGCTCCTGCGCATGGCGCGCTATTCCGGAGCGCGCGAGGAATACGATCGCGCCCTCGCCCTTGCCACAGAGCTCGGAGCCGCCGAAGAGCAGTGGAGCGCACGCTACGGCATCGGCCAGACGCTCGCGCGAACCGGCCATTCCGCCGAAGCCGCCGTCGCATACCGCGACGCCGTTGCTGTCATTGAAAGCCTGCGCGGCGGCATCGCCGTCCGCAGCCTGCGATCCGAATTCCTCGGAGACAAGCGCAACGTCTACGACGCTTACATTGCCTCCCTGCTCGATGCCGGCCAGAGCGACCCGGCAGCTCTCTTCGACATCTTCGAAAAAGCCCGCGCACGCACGCTGCAGGATGCGCTCAGCGGCAGCCTGAAGCCGCTCACCCTTACCGCGCTGCGCCAACACCTCGATCCCCGCTCCCTGCTGATCGAGTATTGGGTTGGCACGAACCGCGCTGCCGCCCTTTGGTCCACCGACCGCGCCGCCGGCGTCGTGCCTCTTGCCTTCACGCCCGATGATGCCGGACGGATTCGCGCATTCACCGCCGCGCTGGGCGACGGTAGCTCCTCATGGCAGGCCGATGCCGCCGGTCTCGCGCATCTTCTGCTCAACGAAGTCCCGCTCGATGCCCGGCGTCCGAATCTGTTGATCGTCCCCGATGGCGTGCTTTGCGCGCTTCCGTTCGAAGTGCTGCCCGCCGCGCCGGCGAATCGGCCGCTCGTTGAAACCTTCGCGATCAGTTATCTGCCGGCCGCCGCCCTGCTCTCCGGCTCGCGACCCACCGGGCATCCGTTGCCCGGCAAGCCTCAACTTCTCGCATTCGGCGACCCGCTGCCGTCCGCATCGGACACGCTCTCGCCCGGCGCCGGATGGGCGCGCCTTCCGGCATCCGCCGCTGAAGTCGCAGCCATCGCGCACGCCCTGCCGGGCCGCGCCGAAACTCACACGGGCGCGGACGATCTCAAGCGCTATCTCAGTTCCGCGCCAATCACCGTCCCCGTGCTCCACCTCAGCACGCACGCCGTGGTCGACACTTACGATCCCAATCGCTCGCGCATCGTGTTTACGCCGGAACCTAATAACCCCGGCTCGCGATATCTGTTTTATCCCGAAGTGCAGCGGCTCACGCTGCAAGGAGTCGACCTGGTAACGCTGGCGGCGTGCGATACCGAAGCCGGCAAACTCGTCCCCGGCGAAGGCGTGCAGAGTTTCTCGCGCGCGTTCCTCGCCGCCGGAGCGCAATCCACCGTGACGGCCCTCTGGCGTGTCGCCGATCGCCCTACCGCGGATTTCATGCGCATCTTTTATAAGGAGCTCGCCGCCGGCACTCCGAAAGCCGAAGCCCTCCGCCGCGCCAAATTAGCGATGTTGCAATCGAGCGCAACCGCCCAACCGCTCTATTGGGCCGCGTTCGTATTAACCGGAGACGGGCGAACCGAAGTGCCCTTCGCCCGCTGGCCCTCGGCAGTGCTGCCGCTGTCCGCGCTGGCCGCCATCGCCGCCGGAGTGCTAATAGCCCGCCGCCTGGCCTAACGGACACCCGAGTATGTACCGGCCTCCCGGCCGGTACAAGGCGACCGGAGGTCGCCCGCGACCGGTCAGTACTCGTTTCTCCGATCTCTGCAACACCGGCGTTCCGCGTTACAACGACGATCATTCGGAGATCGCCCGCGACCGGTCAGGAGACCGGCCGGTACTTGCTTCTCCAATATCTGGGACACCGGCCCATCTCTGCAAAAGTCCCTTACTGAAACACCAACCCGATCGGCATCACACTACCATTCGCCGAATTGCCGAGCATGCCCAGCACCTGAACAGGAACATCGCTCGCCACCTGCACCGAAGCACCCGATGCTACCGGCACGCCGAACCACTCGCCCAATTCGCGCGAGATCTTCTGCCCCGGAGCCAGCGCGATGGTCGCCGCGGGCCCGCTTGCCAGCGTCAGCGTAATGTTCGCAGTCGCCGCCCCCGGATTTTGCAGCGCCAGCCCCACCGCGTACTGCGACCCGATCTGCGGCAGAATCAGCGGACCCAGCGTCGCCGCCGTCGTCGTATTCGTGCTGAAAATGGGCACTGCGGACGCAATCAGCGGATTCGCGCTCACGCCCACCGGCACTCCTCGCAGATACGAGAAGTACGAATCGGTGGACCCGTCCGGATTCTTCACCGAGACCTCTACGCCGTCCATTGGCGTAGCGTTCTTCAGCGTCATTCGCATCTCATTCGGGCTGACATACACGATCGAGCTCGCCTGCGCCGATTTCAGTTGCACCTGCGTCTTCGGCGTGAACCCCATTCCCAGAATTCGCACTACCGTGCCCGCGGGCCATCGCCCGCCGCCCGGCACCACGTTCGCGATTGAAACGCTGCCGCCGATGGTGAGCGTTCCCGGCTTCATCTCGATGCTCAGCGGCGTTCCCAGCGCCGTCTGCCACACCGTCGAAGGATCCAGCGTGAGCAGCGACTGCTGGCCCGGCAGCGCGCTCGCCGGCACGCCGAACGTCACCGTCATCACCGGATAATCTTCCACCGAAGTTCCGAAAGTGCCCTGCGGCGAGACGAACTGCACGTAAACGTCGCTGCCGTTCTGCACCGCCGTGCCGTATACGTCGCCGGTGCTGCTGAATAGCGAGATACCATCCGCCGTGCTCAAAGTGCCGGTGAAGTGCGATCCACCGCCCGGAATCGGCTGCGGCGAAGTGAGCAGCACCTTCGCCTGCGCCATTCCGCCCGGGGGCACGGTCTCACTCGACACACGCACCGTCGCGGGATTCTGCGCATACGCCAGACTGCCTGCCGCAAGCATCGCAATTCCGTATCTCCAGTTCATGGGCTCCTCTTCGATCCAGCTTCTCTCGCGTTGTTTACGGAAGTTTGGTGGCAATGTGAAATTCTTGTAAACTCGTTTCGGCGAGCCCGTCCGGTGCGCCCTCTGCCGATACTTGCCACAAGAAAGTGCGCCCCGGCTGCATTTGGGCGAGAACGTCCGGCGGCGGCGCGATATGAGTTTCATTCGTGCGCGCCGACCAGATCTCGTGCCGGTCCACTTCCATCAGCACCACTCGATACGTGGGAATCTGAGGCATTGCGGACCAGGTGAATTCGCGCGGCGCCGCCGCTACATCACCCGCCGGGCTGATCGCGCGAAAATTCCCGCGCCAGACGTCGCCGCCGGCCGGTGGAGGCGCGACGGCGGTATGCGGCCGGACTGCCACATAGACGGCTACTAGCAAACAAGCCGCGAACACCACGGGAATCCATCGAGGCATCCACGCCCACGCGCGCCGCGGGGGCGCGGGCGGCGCAGCGATCGGAGAATGCAGCCGGTCCGCAATCCACGCCACCGAGGGGATCTCCTCCGCACTCGCGTCCGCGGCCTCAAATACATTCATCAGCGCAAGCTCGTTGCGGCAGTACGCGCACGCAGCCAGATGCCGCTCCACCGCCCGGCCGCCCATCGCAAGCACTTCCACCGGCGGACATTCCGGCGTTTTTCCGAACACTTCTTTCGGGTTCATATGCGTTTACTCCCGCCCCCGATGTACCTGGCAAGCTTTCGTTTCGCGCTGACGATGTACGCCTTTGCGCCGCTCGCATTCTCCAACCTCAACAGCCGCGTGATTGCCTCCAGCGGCAGCTCCTCGCCATAATGCAGCGTCATCACGCGATTCTCCGTTTCGGTGAGCGTGCGATTGACCAACTCCCGCATCGCCGCAGCGGAATCGGCGCGCTCCACCATTTCGTGGGGATCCGGCGCGGCATCGGCGACGTCCGTCACCAACGGCTCCAGCGCCGCCGTCCTGCCCTTTACCGCGCTGAAGCAATGATTTCGAGCCACCGTATACAGCCAGGTCGAGAACTTCGCATCCCCGCGAAACGAATCCAGATTTCGAAATGCCTTTAACAGAACATCCTGCGCCAGGTCCGCCGCTGCCTCGCGATCTCCGCTGATCCGCAGGCACCACAACGCCAGCCGGGAGTGATACCGCTCGAACAGTTCGTTGACCAACAGATCTGCCCGATGCCCCGGAGCGCACGATCGGTATTGCCCGATCAGTTGTTCGTCCGTGAACTCCGCCATCACCCGAATTATAGGCGCGACATCCCTTCACATTAGATAAGACTGCTCGCCCCACCCCCGCGGAACAGGTTTTTTCTCCTTCCACTCCATGCCGCCAAGCCCGCCGAAAGCAGAGTTGCTAATCTGAATTCAGCGAATCGTCATGAAACTCGCCGCTCTCACCTTCCTTTTTGCCGCGCTCGCCGGAGCCGCCGCCCTACAAAACGCGGGAGCCCGCCAGGGACTCAGCCTCAACGGACCGTGGCACGCCATTGCCGACCCCTACGAGTCCGGCTACTACGATTACCGCTACCAGCCTCAGGCCCACGGCGGAATGGGAGAGAACAAAAAGCCAGCCAACAAAGGCGAATTCGTGGAATACGATTTCGATGCCGCGCCCACCCTCATGGTCCCCGGCGACTGGAACACCCAGCGCCCCGAATTCCTCTTCTACGAAGGCACCGTCTGGTATCACCGCAACTTCGACTACGCCCCGCGACCCGGCCGCCGCGTCTTCCTCTGGTTCGGCGCCGCCAACTATCGCGCCATGGTCTTCGTCAACGGCACGAAGCTCGGCGAGCACATCGGCGGCTTCACGCCCTTCCAATACGAGGTCACCAAACTCCTACGGCCCACCGGCAATTTCGTCGTCGTCAAAGTGGACAATCAGCGCCGCCGCGAAGCCGTCCCCACCCTGATGACCGATTGGTGGAACTACGGCGGACTCACCCGCGATGTCCGCCTGATCGACGTGCCCGAAAACTTCGTCGACGATTACTCCGTTCAACTCGCGCCGCACTCGCTGACCCGCATCGCCGCGATGGTCCATGTCGATGGCGCGAACCGCCGCCAGAACATCACGCTGCGGATTCCCGAAGCCGGCATCGCACAGACTCTCACCACCGACGATGCCGGCACAGCCCGTGCGGAGTTCGACGCGCGCCTCGCCCTCTGGTCGCCCGGCTATCCGAAACTCTACGACGTCGTCATCGAGACCGCGGCGGGCGAGCGCATTACCGACCGCATCGGCTTCCGCTCCATCGAAACCAGCGGCCGCACCATCCTGCTGAACGGCAGCCCACTCAAGCTGCACGGCGTTTCCATCCACGCCGAAAATCCCTTCCGCGCGGGCCGCGTCTACTCAGAAGCCGACGCCCACACGCTCCTGCGGTGGGCCCGCGAGATGAACTGCAATTTCGTGCGCCTGCCCCACTATCCGCACGACGAAGTCATGACCCGCCTCGCCGACGAAATGGGCCTCCTCGTATGGAGCGAGATTCCCGTCTACTGGACCATCCAGTGGGAGAATCCCGAGACCTACGCCAACGCCGAAGCGCAGCTCACGGACATGATCGCGCGCGACAAGAATCGCGCCGCCGTCATCTTCTGGTCCGTGGCGAATGAGACGCCGCGCGGCGATGCTCGTCTCAAATTCCTGAGCGCCCTCGCCGCTAAAGCCCGCGCGCTCGACCCCACCCGCCTCATCACCGCCGCCATCGAAACTCATTACACGGACAAAACCACGATCGCGCTGGACGACCCGCTCGGCCAGTATCTGGACGTCATTTCCTGCAACGAATACATCGGCTGGTACGATGGTCCGCCGTCGAAGATCGACACCATCTCCTGGACCACCAACTTCGCAAAACCCTTCGTCATCTCCGAATTCGGCGCCGATGCGCAAGCCGGGCGTCACGGCGACGACGCCACCGTGTGGACGGAGGAGTATCAGGCCAACGTGTATCGCCGCCAGACGGCGATGTTTGATCGCATTCCGTTTCTCAGCGGCACGATCGCATGGGTGCTGGTCGATTTCCGTTCGCCGCGCCGCATGCTCACCGGCATACAGGATTACTACAACCGCAAGGGCCTGATTTCCGATCGCGGCGAGCGCAAAGAGGCGTTCCATATTCTTCGCGACTACTACGGGCGCGGCACACCGGCCACACACGGCGCCCTGATCTGGCACGATGAGTTCGACGGCAACTCGCTGGACCCTGCCAAATGGACTTACGCCCTCGGCGGCAATGGTTGGGGCAACAAGGAACTCGAATCGTACACGGACCGCCCGGCGAACCTAAGCGTCTCCGGCGGCATGCTGCACATCACCGCGATCAAGGAGCCGTTCACCGGCAAAGATGGCGTCGCGCGCGATTACACCAGCGCTCGCATTCTCACGCAGAACAAATTCGCGCAAGCCTACGGCCGCTTCGAAGCGCGCATCCGGATCCCCGCGGGGCGGGGCATCTGGCCCGCCTTCTGGCTGCTCGGCGACCAGGGACGCTGGCCCGGGAACGGCGAAATCGACATCATGGAGAACATCGGCAAAGAGCCCTCCACCATCCACGGAACCGCGCACGGACCCGGTTATTCGGGCGGCAACGGCATCGGAAAACCGTTCGCTCTACCCGGCGGCACGCCCTTCGCCGACGACTTTCACGTTTACGCGGTCGAATGGGAGCCCAACGAAATCCGCTGGTACGTGGACGACCATCTCTATCACACGCTGTCGCCCGCCGGCCTGCCCGCCGGAACGAAGTGGGTCTACGATCACCCGTTCTACATCCTGCTCAACCTCGCCGTGGGAGGAAACTGGCCCGGTCCACCCGACGCCACCACGCAGTTCCCGCAAACAATGCTGGTCGACTTCGTCCGGATATATCAGTAGCGACCGGTCTCCAGACCGGTTGCGGGCGATCTCCGATCGCCTTGTACCGGCCGGGAGGCCGGTACATACGTGCCCAAAATATCGGAGAAGCAAGTACCGACCGGTCTCCTGACCGGTTGCGGGCGATCTCCGATCGCCTTGTACCGGCCGGGAGGCCGGTACATACGTGTCCCAGATATCGGAGAAGCAAGTACCGACCGGTCTCCGGGCGATCTCCGATCGCCTGCAACGGGACGGAGTCCCGTCGCCACTTACGGAATAAACTCGCCGCACATCTCCAGCACCTCGATCGCTTCCAAACAACCCTGCGACGTCGTATTCGTCGAAAGCCCCGGAATCTCGTCGATCGGCTCGGCAACAACCGGCCCTTCGAAATGCCGGGTCGCGTAACTCGGCACCCGCACGCCGGCCCAAGCCTTCTTCGCGAACGCCGCATCCTTGTGCTCGCGGTACAAATACGCCGAAAGCCGCCCCGGCCGCGCCCACCGCGCATCCATTCCCTCATTGCCCGTCTGCTTGTCCTGCAGCACCACATCCTTGGGCGCCGTATGCAGACGGCAATACTGGTCCCACGCCTTCTTCCATCCGGGATGGTCGATAATGTCGTTCAGCTCGAACACCAACTCGCCGCCGCCCATAATGGTCGCCAGATTGTAAGTTCCCATCCCGTCGTCTACGATCGGGTACAGTTTATTCGTCTTCGGATCGTAACCCAGCAACTGGTCCGGCCCGGTCAAAAATCCGTACTTCATCGCGGCAATCGAATCCATTCCCGCCAGAATCTTATCGCGCCATTTCGTATCGCCCGTGCGCTCCCACTCCGTCATCCAGTTGCCCACCAGCGCCAGCCAATCGGGACCGCTGCGCAGCCGCGCCGGATACGGGAACCCGGGCTTGCGCGGCGACGCCAGCCGCATCGGGTCCAGGTCGATGAAGGTCGTATCGTTGTTCGAGACCGCGCGCATCAAATCGCCCGTCCGCTCGTCCGTCGTCAGGTAGTAGTGGAAACGACGGTACGGCGCCTGGCTGATACGCGCCTCCTTCGCGCCGCATCCCCAGTGCCGCACGTTGTGCCGCGACCCGAGACCCGCGAACCGCCCCAAATGGTAGCAATCCACATCGCTCGTGTGCCGCGTGATCGCCTCCGCCATCCGAAACGCGTCCGCGCGGCCCGTGCGCAGGAACGTGTACCACAGCCAGATATCCGTGCCCAGTTCCGTGTTGTCCCACGCGAACCCGCCCACGTCATACCGCCACGTGTGTCGCGGACCGTCATGCTGATGCATCACGTCGCCGTAATTCCAGAACCCGTACCAGTGGCGCTGCTCGACTTCCTTGTGGTACACCGCGAACGCCGCGTCCAGCTTATCCTCTAACGCCGCCTTCGCGGGCGTGGATCGATCCGGCAGACTCCATATGCCGAACACTTTCGCCGCATGAAGGTGCGCCGGCGACGCCGCCAGCAGCGGAGGCTTCGATGACAACGCCGCCTGCGCCGCGGTCTCCTCCCGCGACGCCATTCCCGCCGCGGGAAACAGCGTGAAGTCGCTCGTCCGCCCCACGCCGTGCGCCGTGCTGAAGCCCGGCTGCACATCTTCGTAGCTCGAAAGCAGGTCGTGACCCTTGATGTCGTAGTGCCGCAGGTCCATCGCGGGCGCATCCGGCGACCACATCCACACCGTCACATCCGCCGCCGCTCCCGACGCTCCGTGCACCTCCAGCGACGCCGGATAGCTCTGCCAGAAATTCTTCAACCCGATCCCCAGGCCGCCCGTCACATCGCCCGCGAAGACATACCCGCTGCTGCGGCGCCCCCAGCCCGCGTCCAGCCAGCAACTCTGCGGGTTCGTCCGCTTCTGCACCGTGAAGCCATCGGCATTCGGCTGCACCAGCTTGTAGGAATCCCACACCGCCCAATCCGTGAGCAGCTTCTGTCCGCTCGCGTCGAACGCGCTCTTGTTCGGCAATCGCTTACCAGCAAGCTGCTCCTCAAACCCATTCGTGCGCGTGCCCGGCAGCATCAGCGGACGCCGCCCCGTCGCAGGCTGCACCGGTTCGCTCCACACGCCTTCGCCATCCGCGGAAAAGCGCACGTGCCGGTTATGCACCTCTTCCCGCATCGGCGCCGTCATCGTGAAGCCGAGTCCTTTGATGAAGTCCTTTTCCTGATCGCCGTCGAAAACAATCGAGTGCACGGCGCGAATCTGCTCGCTGCCCGAATAGAAATACAGCCGCACCACGAACGGCAGAAACTCGCGCCCGGCGCCCTGCTTGTGCATTCCTTCGAACTTGACCACCGCGCGCACCGGACCTGATTGCTCCAGCGTCGCGCTCTTGACCGTGCCGGTGAACGGCTCCGTCTGCCCTTCCAGCAAACACACCAGCCGGCCCTCGCGAGCCACTTCGCGCCCGTCCATGCGCAGCGACTCGATCAGGCGCGTGCCCGATTTTGCCAGCCGCGCCTGCACTTTGCCCGTATCGATCTCGATTGCATTCCCGCTATCGCGCGCCGTCAAAGCTCCGCGAGCCGGAGTGCCCGGAGCGAGCCGCAAAGCCGCACCTGCATTCGCGCCTGCAACCGTCGCGAAGCCGAGAAACTTCATGGAGCCGTCCGGCCAATATGCCAGCGGCCACTGCTGCACCGGCATAGCCTTCCCATCGCCGGCCGTCAACTGAAATGTCTGCGACCTCGCCACGCTGCCGCGCGCGAACGGCACGCCCCAACTCACACCGGTCTCCGCGGCCGGAACGCCTTCCAGCCACTTCACCTCTATGCCGGCAGCAGCAGCCGCCGCGCCCTGTTGCTCCGCCGCAACCGCCGCCGGGCTACTCGCCAGAATTCCAATCGCACTTCGCCGCGTGATGTCCATCATTCCCCCCAACAGTTGTTAAAGGCGTCAATACACCGCCGGATGGTTTCAGGCCGCCCGTCCATATGGGGCTCCAACGAAATTCGCCCGGCATAACCGATTCCGCGCAGCGCCGCCAGATGCGCCCGCCAGTCGATCAACCCCTCGCCCGCCGGCATCCACTCCGGATTCTCTCCGCCGTGCGTCAGATCCTTCACATGCACATTCGCAATGAGCGGAGCCGCCGCTTCGAACTCGGCAATCGGATCGCGCTCCTGCAGCCAGGCCACGTTGCCCGGATCGTAATTGATCTTCAACCCAAGCGCCGCCGCCGCCCGCGCCGTGCCGATCTCGCAAACCGGCTCCGGCTCCACAAACAACTTCAGCCCATCCGCCGCCGCCCGCGTCTCCGCCTCCGCAAACATCGCCCCCACGCCATCCGTCCCGCGCAAAAACCCGAACACGATCAGCCCCGGCAATTTCCACCGCTTCGCCCACTCTGCCGCACGCGGATACACCTCCGACATCTCGCGCCGGAACGACGTCGCGCCATCCACCAGTTTGAACAGCCCCGGCGAGAGCGCCGTAATTTCCACACCTTCATCGGCGGCCACCCGCTGCACTTCGCGCAGTTCCGCTTCGTCGCACATCGGCGCGCGGCCGCTCACCAGATGTCGCACCTCATATCGGCGAATCCCGAGCGATGTCCCGATCTTCACGGCCTTGGCGAAGTCGCGATCGATCTCGTCGGCGACAATCCCGAGTGGAAACTTCATCGCACCTCCGCCGCGCACCCGCTCCGCGCCGACTCGTAAACCGCCGCCACCACGCGCATATCATGCACGCCCGATTCGATCGACACCGGAGCCGCGTGCCCCTCCCGCGCCGCTTCTAAAAACTGCACGTGCTGATTCAGTTCGTTCGTGATATCGCCAAATGCCGGCGGCCGGATCTCCATCGTCTGGTCCCTGCCCACCGGACCGCCGAATGCCTCGCTCACGCCGCCCGCATACCGCACCACCCGGCCATCGAACGCGCCCGCCGCCGAACTCACGCTCAGCCACCGATTCCCGCGATACGTCACCGTGCCCTCCGTGCCATGCAGCGCCAACTCCTCGCCATCGGCGCACCATGCCGTGTCGAGCGTAATCATCGCCCCGGAATCCAACTGCAACACGCAGCACGCCAGGTCTTCGCCTTCGAGGCCGGGGCAATGCAGATTCCGCACGAACCCGGTCGCGCGCACCACCCGATATCCCGTCAGCCACTCGAAAATATGCACGTAATGCACGGCCAACTGAATGAAGCAGCCTCCGCCCGTCTCCGCAACGCTCCCGCGCCAGGTGGTCCGGCCCGCGAGAGACTCGCGAGACCACATCATGCCGCCGCGATGCATCAGCCGGGCATATCCCTGCACCACATCCCCGAACCGCCCGTCGCGAACCATGTCGCGCAAATCGTGCATCAAAGGCTGGTCGAAGTAGCTCATGTACAAACCGACAGTTTTCTTCGACTCCGCCGCTGCCGAAGCAATCGCCTGCGCATCCGCCAGATTCGCCGCAACAGGCTTCTGCAGCAGAACGTGCTTCCCAGCCGCCATCGCCGCGACACCCTGCGATCGATGCATCGAATTCGGAGTGCTGATGATAACGGCATCGATATCACTCCCGAGCGCGCTTGCGAAATCCGCGGAAGCCGCCGACCCCACCATCTCCGCCGCCGTGCGAGCCGCCGCCGCATTCACGTCGACACAAACCGCCACGCGAACCCAATCGAGATCGCGATAAACCGGCAAATATTGCGCCGCCATCCCCCCGCAACCCACAAAAGCGACATTCATACTTTTCTTGTTATCCGCGTTCACCGGCTTCCTCGGCGGCCGGCACTTTTTCCTCGCGAGTCATCCACAACGCCACGCTCATCCCGACCAGCGTAGCCACCGTCAACCCCACCGCCTGCCACGCCGTCAACTGCAAATACAGAATCAAAACCCCGCAGAACATCACACTAGCCGCGATCACCTTATCGGTAATCCCGCGCTCTTTAAAAAACAGCCACCCCGAAAACACACTCAAAATGATCCCCGCCCGCTTGATGCTCACCGTGATCACCACCGCGATATAGGTATAAGACGCAAGCTGAAATAAAAGCGATACGCCATCCAGCAAACCCGCGAGCGAAATCCACTTCCAGTTCCCCTCGGCGGCCTTCGCGAAATCGGCCTTCTGCGCGCGGCCCATCAACCAGAACGCGATGCACAATCCGATGCCGTACGCCAGCGCCTCGGTAAACACATCGCTCATCACCACCAGCTTTTTATCCAGCGGATTGGTAATCGCGAAAATCATCGAGACCAGCAGCATATACCGGCTGCCCTTCTCCTGAATCACCGCCTTCGCCGGAGCCAGCCAGCTAACCGCGAACAGCCGCCGGTGCATCACAAAGCTGCCGACCACAATCAGCGCCACGCCGAGAATCTTCACAGGTTCCGGCAACTCGCCCAACATCACAAAGCCCGTTCCCAACAGAAACACGGGAGTGAAACTCAGGAACGGAACGCACAACGAAAGCGGAGAAATCTGCAGCGCGCGAAAGTACAGCCACATCACTGCCGTGATGAGCGTGACGTCCACCACCAGATATCCGAAGAACGTCGGCAGCGGAACGTGAATGCCCGCCGGAGCCCCCATCAAAACGCGCACCACCAGGACGACCGCAAACACTACGGTCACCGCGACGCGCATCCAGAAGGTAGCCGGAACCAGGTCCCGTTTCTCCAGAGCACGCTTCCGGGCAACGTCCGTCAGCACGTTCGTAATGCTCATCGTGGCCGCAAGACCAAGGCCGATCGCAGGCAAACCGGAATCCATGGAACCCTAATCCTACCCCAACCCCCCGTTCTGCAATCCAAAACCAATCCAAGAGACCGGTTTACGACAGCGAATCCCCGCCGTCGCCGAGCCTTTTGTTGTTCTCTGTGCTCTCTCTGCGTCCTCCGTGTCTCTGTGGTGAATTGCGCTGCCCCACTCTTCGACACTGCCCGACCCTTCGCAAGTTCGCCATACAAAACAACGAATCCTGGTATAGTGGACACCGAAAATGCGCACTCTCCTGCCATTTCTCCTCCTCCTCGCCGCACACGCGCAGCCGGCGCCGCACCTCGAACGCCGCGGAGACGCCACGCAGCTCATTGTCGATGGCCGCCCCTTCCTCATCCTCGGCGGCGAGCTCAACAACACGATCTCCAGCGATCTCGGCGCCATGAAAACCATCTGGCCCGCCCTCGCGCGCGACCATCACCTCAACACCGCGCTCGCCGGCATCGGCTGGGATTGGATCGAGCCCGCCGAAGGCCGCTTCGATTTCCGCATCGTCGACGACGCCCTCGCCGGCGCGCGCGCCAACAACCTCCGCATCGTCCTGCTCTGGTTCGGCTCCTGGAAAAATGGCCTCTCCAGCTACGCCCCCGCGTGGGTGAAGGCGGACCAGCATCGCTTCCCGCGCGCCAAAATCCGGGACGGCAAAACCATCGAGATCCTTTCCGCGTTCTCCGATGCCAATCGCGATGCCGACGCGCACGCCTTCGCCGCCCTCCTTCGCCACGTCCGCGCGATCGATACCACGCACCGCGTCATCATGGTCCAGGTCGAAAACGAAGTCGGTATTCTCGGCGATGCCCGCGACCGCTCCGCAGCCGCCAACGCCGCCTACGCCAAAGCCGCCGCGCAGTCCGAAGAAGCCTTCCAGGCCGCGGCCTATGCGCGCTACATCAACTTCGTCGCGCAAGCCGGCAAGCGAGAATATCCGCTGCCGATGTACGTCAACGCGTGGATCGTGCAGCCGCAGGATAAGCAGCCCGGCGATTATCCGAGCGGCGGTCCGCAGGCTCACAACCACGACATCTGGCGCGCCGCCGCACCTGCCATCGACCTTTTCTGCCCCGATATTTATCTCCCCGATTTCGCCGGCATCACCGCGCAATACACGCGCGGCGGCAATCCGCTCTTCGTGCCCGAATCTTTCGGCGGCGCAGAGGGCGCGGGGAACGCCGTGCTCGCCATCGCCACTCACAACGCACTCGGCTACTCGCCATTCGGCATCGACAACATGCCCGGCAACGATCCGCTTTCGAAGGCCTACACGAACCTGCGGCAACTCGCTCCGGGGATCCTCGAAGCGCAAACGAAATCCGCGCTCGCCGCCGCCGCGCTCGACAAATCGCACCCCTACGCCGACCTGCAACTCAACGGCTACACGCTTCACGTCACGCTGGTCCGCGGCTTCCGCAATCCCGACGAGATCCCGGATACCAGCGGCTACGCGATCGCCATCGCCAACGGACCCGACGAGTTCCTCATCGCGGGCGACAAGCTGCAAATCAGCTTCACGCCGGCTTCGCCCGGTCCGCCCATCGCGAGCCTCGCGCGCCAGGAAGCGGGCCACTTTGAAAACGGCCAGTGGATCGTCACGCGCCAACTCGGCGGCGACGATTCCGTCCTGCGCTACGATTTCGCCAACATCGTCGAATCCGGCCAGTCCGGTTCCGGAGTCCGCCTCACCGGCGGAATACAGAAAGTGAAACTCTATCGATATGAGTAACGCACCCACGCGCCGCGCCGTCCTCGCCGGAGCCGCGCTGTTCCTGCCGCTGCGAGCCAAAGCCGCTAAGACCTACGACGTGGCCAAGTACGGCGCAACCGGCGACGGCAAAACGCTCGACACAGCCGCCATCCAGAAAGCCATCGACGCGGCGGCAGCGGCGGGCGGCGGCCAGGTGCTCATCCGCGGCGGCCGCAAGTACCTGATCACCACGCTCAAGCTCCGCAGCAACATTGACCTGCACCTCGCCGATGACGCGCAACTCCTCGCCAGCACCAATCGCGCCGATTACCCGCAAGGCGCCGACGGCCTCCTCACCTGCGACAGCATCCGGAATCTGAAGATCACCGGAACCGGCAACATCGACGGGCGCGCCATGGAGTTCATGACCGGCTTCAATAAGGAGGGCGAGATCTGGCGCTTCGGCCCGTTCCGCCCCAAAATCTTCGTGCTCACCGCGTGCCACGGGCTCGAGATCAAAGACATCACCTTCAGCCACGCCGCGTTCTGGGGACTGCACATGCTTGGCTGCGAGCACGTACTGGTGGACGGCGTCAAAATTCGCAACGATATCGACGTGCCCAACTGCGACGGCATAGACCCCGACCATTGCCGAGACGTCGAAATCAGGAACTGCGACATCGTCTGCGGCGACGACGCCATCGTCATCAAGACCACGCGCCAGCCGAAGGAATACGGCCCTTCCGCGAACATCACCGTCAAGGACTGCACCATGCAGACCAAGGATTCCGCGCTCAAGATCGGCACGGAAACCACCAGCGACGTGCACGGCATCCGGTTCGAGAACTGCACCGCGAAATCCTGCTGCCGCGGCATCACCATTCAACTCCGCGACGAGGGGAATGTGTACGATATCGACTTCAACAACATCAAGTTCAGCTCGCAGTACCAGGCCGCGCCCTGGTGGGGTCGCGGCGAACCCATTTCGTTCACCGCGATCCCGCGTGCGGCGGGTGGAAAGGTGGGGCGGATTCACGACATCCGCGTGCGCAACGTCACCGCGCGCGCTGAAAACAGCGTTCGAATCGATGGCACACCCGAAAGCCGCATCGCGCACGTGACGCTGGATCATCTTGACCTGACCATGGAGCGCTGGACCAACTACCCCGGTCCGGTCTTCGACAATCGCCCGACCACCGCATACCCCGGCACGCCCGAACACAAAACGCCGGCAATCCACATTGCGTATGCCGACGGCGTCACCATCGAGAATTGCAAAGTCACGTGGGGTTCCACCGTGCCCGAGTATTTCACGCACGCCGTGGAAGCGGAAAACGCCACCGGCGTCGAAGTGAAGCGCCTGCAGGGCGGAGCCGCGCGGCCCGGCATGGAAGCAATCGTCAAGTGAGGCAGCCATGAAAAAAGCCGCACTGCTCGCATTCACGCTTCTCACCGCCGCTCACGCGCTCGACCGGCCCGGCACAGTCTTCAAGATTTTCCAGTTCCCCGCCGACAAGATTCCGCGTATCGATGGCGATGCCGGCGATTGGAAGATCGTGCCCGACGACTACGCCATCGGCTCCGACCAACTCACGGACGACACGCACCCCAATCGCAAGCCCGATCCCAAGGACCTGGACGTGAAGGTGAAGGTTGGCTGGGTCAAGGGTCTCAATCGCCTCTACTTCCTTTATGAGGCCTACGATAATTACTGGGACTTTGCCAAGCCCGGCCTGCACAATGACATCTTCGAGCTGGTTGTCGATGGCGACCTCTCCGGCGGTCCGCTGGTCGAGCGCTTCCAACCCACGAAGGAGCTCAGCGAGCGCGACGCGCATTTTTCCATGCACGGCGTGCACGCGCAGAACTATCACATCATGACGCCGCCGCTGGGCAAGGATTGGGCGCTCGCGTGGGGCTGCAATTCGTACGTCAAAAATCTGCCGTACGCCAACGCCGCGTACCATTACGACTTCAAGCCGGGGCAGCCCGGGAAGCTGACGCTCGAGTTCTGGATCACGCCCTTCGATTATGCCGGCTGCGAAGGTCCGCAGCGCGCCGTCGAAAGCGTCCTCATGGAAAATAAGCTGATCGGCATAGCGTGGGCGGTGCTGGATTACGACAATGAGAACAGCGAATCGCACGCGTTCTGGAATCTTTCGCACCAGCATACGATGTACGGCAAAGCAGATGAATTGGTCGCGTTCAAGCTGATGCCCCTGGAAGCGGCGTTCCAAAAGTATGAGGCCAATTGGAGTTTCGAGATTCTCGATATGGCGCGCCGCACGGTGGCATTCCACGACGAGACGACTGGCCCGGTCACAAGCTGGAAATGGGACTTCGGCGACGGCACATCATCCACCGAGCAGAACCCGATCCATCAATATAAAGAAGGCAAGGACTACATCGTCACGCTGGAGACGGATGGTCCGCGGGGCAAGAGCAAACGCGAGAAGATCTGGGACGTTTCCGTCAGATAACCCGCCGCCGTTAACCAAAAACCGTATTGCCGGCCTCGACCGGCGGCCCTATTCTTCCGCACAGGCGGCCAGGATACCCGGAGGATCAGGCCGCTCCTTCTGCCGACCATTGCTCCTCTCCTCAGACCCGGGCGCGCCGATTTCCTCCCGGCGCCCCGGAGTCGCCAGTAGCGACCGGTCTCCCGACCGGTTGCAGGCGCGCAGAGCGCGCCCGGGTTCTCGTCGCACTCCATTCGCCTTTCGATGCACGTTTACCGCTTCCTTACGGGGCTGTGAGAAAATCCGGCTGTTGTTCTCGTCGCGCTCCATTCGCCTATCGATACACCTTTTACCGCTTCCTGACAGTCGCGGCTCCGTTAGCAGAATCAACTACATACGGAGCCGTGACCGTAAGGGAGCGGTAAAAGGTGCCGGGGATGCGAGTGCGTTTGAATGCGGAGAAAAAGCAATTCGATATTCTTTCACAGCCCCGTAAGGGAGCGGTAAACGGTCGGGGATGCGAGTGCGTTTGAATCCGGCAAAAAAGCAATTCGATAAGTTTTTCACAACCCCGTGAGGGAGCGCGACGAGAACGACAGGCGGATCTTTTCACAAGCCCGTGAGGGAGCAGTCAACGGTGCCGGGAATAGTGAGACAATTCGACTTCTTCACAGCCCCCAACAGTCGCGGCTCCGATAGCAGCGCAAGCACATTCGGTCAAGGTGCCCGGGATGCGGGTGCATGTTACGATGGACCTTTCCCGTTGCCTGACCGATGACCGCCAACCACGACCTGATTGCTGAAATCGCGCGCGAAGTACTTGCGCGCCTGCAGGGGCAGGGCATTTCGAGCAGTGCTGACGGCGTGTTTGGGACGGTAGATGAGGCCGTGAAAGCTGCCGCCGCCGCTCAGAAGCGTGTGGAGGCGATGAGCCTCGCCGAGCGCGGCCGGCTGTGCGACATCGTCAAGCGAGTGTGCAGCGAGCGTGCCGAAGAACTGGCGCGCATCGAGCTCGCCGAGACGGGCCTGGGGCGCGCGGACCACAAAACTCAGAAGCTGAAAAATATTCGATACGTGCTGGGGCCTGAGGCGATGGCGAGTCAGGCGATGAGCGATACATCGGGCCTATGCGTCATCGAGCATGCGCCGTGGGGCGTCATCGGAATGGTGCTGCCGGCGACGCACTGCGTGCCGACGCTGGCGAGCAATGCCATCAACATTCTGGCTTCCGGAAATACGGCGGTGTTCAGCCCGCATCCCGCGGGCGCCAAGGTCACGAAACTCGGGTTGCAGATCTTCAACCGCGAGATTCAGCGCGAGACCGGCGTCGCCAACGTGCTGACCACGGTTGCGCATCCGACAATACAAGCGGCGGAGGAAATGTTCGCGCATCCCGGCGTGCCGGTGCTGTGCGTGACGGGCGGTCCCGGAGTAGTGAAGGCGGCAGGCAGGTTCGGCAAACGCATGATCGCCGCAGGTCCGGGCAATCCGCCGGTGATCGTGGACGAAACTGCCGATCTGCTCCTGGCGGCGAGTAGCATCATCGCGGGCGCGAGCTTCGACAACAATATTCTGTGCATCGCCGAAAAGGAAGTCTTCGTCGTCGCCGCGGTCGCCGACCGGTTTATCGAAGCGATGCGGCGCTCCGGCGCCGTGCAACTGGACGCCGCCGCCATCGATCGTCTGACGCAGAAGGCTTTTCGCTTTGACGAGAAGGGCGAGCCGCACGCGTCCAAGGAATACATTGGAAAAGACACCGCGGTGCTGGCGCGTGCCGCCGGCGTGAACATTCCCGCGGGCACGGATCTGCTGTTCGGCGAGACTGAAGAGAACCATCCGTTCGTGCAGGAAGAGCAGATGATGCCGTTCATTCCGGTGGTGCGCATGCCGGATGTAGATGCCGCGGTCGCGGCCGGCGTGCGCGCGGAGCACGGATACCGTCACACGGCGATCATCCACTCGCGCAATTTCGAAAACGTAGCGAAAATGGGCCGCGCGCTGAATTGCACCCTGTTCGTGCACAACGCGCCCTGCTATGCCTCACTAGGCATCGGCGGCCCGAGTTATTTGAGTCATAGCATCGCGACCCCGACGGGAGAGGGCGTAACTACGCCGCTTACCTTCACCCGCGAGCGCCGGATCGTATCGGGCGCCGGGTCCATGAGGGTGCTGTAGCACGGAATATTGGAATGAAAACCATAGACCTCACGTCCCTGCAAGTCATCACGGAAAGCGATATCGACGGCTTGTTCCGCCAGTCGGCGACGGAAGTCATTCTCGCGGAGCGGGCGATTGTTACGCCGTCGGCGAAAGAGGCGCTGGTGTCGCGCGGAATCGCGGTGCGGAATCCGGGTTCGTCGTCCGGCGCGGCATCCTCAGGCGGCGCGGTGGCGTCGGTTCCGGGGCTCGACCCGAAGCGCCTCGCTTTATTCACCTCGTCTGAAGCGCAGAAGATCAAGGAAGAGATTTGCGCGGTGGGGCGCAAGCTGTGGATGCGGCAGTACGTGGATGGCAATGGCGGCAACATCTCCTACCGCATCGGGCCGAATGAAGTGATCTGCACTCCGACGCTGGTGAGCAAGAGCGACCTGACTCCCGCGGACATGTGCATGGTGGATCTGGAAGGCAATCAGCTCGCGGGCGGACGGCCGAGGACGAGCGAAATTCTGCTGCACCTGGAAATCTACAAGGAAGTGGCGGAGGCCAAGGCTGTGGTGCATTGCCATCCGCCGCATGCCACGGCATACGCGATCACGGGCAAGGTGCCGCCCACGTGCGTGATTCCGGAATACGAAGTGTTCATCGGGAAGGTTGCGATTTCACCGTACCAGACGCCGGGCAGCAGCACGTTCGCCAAGACGGTGCTGCCGTATGTGAAGACGCACAACACGGTGCTGCTGGCGAATCACGGAATCGTGTGCTGGGGCGATACGGTGACGCATGCCGAATGGTATGTGGAGGTGGTGGACACCTATTGCTGGACGCTGATGCTGGCATCGCAGCTTGGGGCGCCCCTCTCGCACATCAGCAATGAGCAGGCGTCCGACCTGCTGGCCATCAAGAAGAAGCTGGGGCTGCCCGATCCGCGTCACGATAATCCGGATTGCGCGATCTGCGATCTGCCGGGCAAGTCGGGGGAAATCGCGATCGACCCGCGAACGTGCGGTGCGGCGCTGCCGGATCGCGAAAGCCTGATCGAAGCGATCACGAACCAGGTAATGTCCGCGCTGGAAAAAAGCAAGTAGCGACCGGTCGCAGGCGAACGGAGTTCGCCAGGGACGAGCTTCGGCGAGCATTCTCACGGCTTTGCCGCACAGGAGAAGTTTGCAGCGTCATTGATGCTGCCGCTGCCTTTGTACCGCGCGACCTGCGGGTAAGGGCAAAGCGGGCGTGTGCGCTCCGCTCCCTTGGCGATGATCATGTCCGGGGCTTTGCCGTTTTCGACCCATTGTTCGAGGGCCGTTTCCATGTTCCCGATGAAGTTGCCTGGTCCGGGTCCGCCGCCGCAATGTTGTACGCCGGGTGCCATGTAGAGACGCACGAAAGGCGCTGTGGGTGCGGAGCCCATTTTCGACTGCACGTCTTCGTAGTAATGAATGGCGTTGACAGGCGGGATGGCGGGGTCGCTCCAGCCGTGGTACAGGATGAGCTTTCCGCCGCCGTCCTCGAAGGGCTTGAGGTTGGGGTCGGTGGCGTTGAGAGTCGCGGCAAATTTCCTGTCGGCGGCTGCGATGTCGCGGTCGGCATCGAACTTGCGGAAGTCCCAGTGCGCGTCTTCATAAACCATTTGCGAGAAGAACTGCGTGGAGAACTTGTAGCCCAGGCTGTTATCGGGCCCGGATCCGGTGATCCAGGTCGACCAGCCGCCCGGTCCGGTTTCGGCGCCGGGTTCATACCCGTAGTAGAGCGGCTTGCCGGACTTGCTGTGCGGGCCGGCGTAGATCTTCTTCAGCAGCGAGACTTGCGGTGCGGTGAGGCATGCGTCGCTGTCGTCGTGTTTGCAGAGGAGCACGCCGGGGTCGAACTTGCATCCGGGCGCATCGCCGATGATGCCGTCCTTGACTCCGTCGGCGGCATCGCACGCGCCGAGGGTCGCGGCTTGAATCGCAGGCAACTTCGAGGGCGGTATGTAGGCGGCGGGCTCGCGCGCGATGTCCTGCGCGAGGTCAGTGGCGCCGGCGAGCAGATGGGTCCAGTAGTTGGCGGGCGCGCCGGCGATGATGCCGTCGTAATCGCCGGGGAATCGCTGCGCTTCCATCAGCGCCTGCCGGCCGCCGTTGGAGCAGCCGTTGAAATACGCGTGCCGGGCGGGCTTGCTGTAATAGGCGGCGATGAGCGCTTTGGCTGCGACCGCGGCCTCGTGAATCGCGCGATATCCGAAATCGACGATGCGTTCCGGGTGGCCGAGGGCCCAAGTCGCGTCCACGTCGCCGGCTTCATGGCCGGTGTCCGTGGTGACGGTGGCATAACCGCGCGAGAGCGGGCCGGCCATGGCGCGCGTGTTCAAGCTGCCCGCGTATCCGCCGTTGCCGGCGCCGGCCAGCTTTCCGTTCCACTGGTCAGGGAGCCAGACTTCGAAGCGTATATCGGAATCGGCGGAGGGCTTGATGACGCCGGACACGCGGCAATAGGCGGGCACGCGACCAGTGGCGGCGACGGGCTGCGCGAGCGTGACGGTCGCGGCGCCCGGCTTGGCGGAGGCGAGGCTTTCGCACGTCGCGGCCAGGGCCGGAAAGGCGCACAGGAGGAGGGCGGCGGCTTGACGGGCATGTCGCAGGTGCATGCGGATATCGTATCAGTGGGAGCGCGGAATCCGCCCTTCGATGCTTTTTGTAGCATTCAACCGCACTCGCAACCCGGCATCTTTTACGGCTCCCTTACGGGGTTGCAAAAACTATCGAATTGCTTTTTTGCCGCGTTCAACCGCACTCGCAACCCCGGCACCTGGCCGTATGTAGTTGATTCTGCTAACGGAGCCGCGACCGTAAGGAAGCGGTAAAAGGTGCATCGAAAGGCGAATGTAGCGCGACGAGAACAGCAGCCGGATTTCTTCACAAACCCGTGAGGAAGCGGTAAAAGGTGCTCTTCGTTCGGATGCACTTGCCCGGCGCATTAAGCGCTTTTTCGCCGTCGCGCGATCTTCATCGCTGTCCAGTCCTTGTCGACGGCGCAGATTTTATAATCCACCAGATCCGCCTCATTGCACAGCGCACGAACATCGTTGATTGTGAAATCGACGCGATGCGCTCCCGATTTCTTCGGTGAGGCCAGCCACACGGGGCGCGCCGCATTCACGAACGGCGCGATCGCCTCGACTGCCGATGCGAGCTCATCGAGAGAGTGGGCGAACCAGATCGCCAGGCCGGTGTCGCGGCGGACGCGCGGCTCGATCGTCGCGCCTTCCGGCAGGTCTCCGAGTAGTTCTTCGAAACTCTCCGGCGCGCCGATGGCTGCGACTCGCATGCCCGGCTTGATTCCGAGTTTTTGCGCGAGCGGCGTTCCCGCATAGCGCTCCATCACCCCCTGCGGCTTCACCGGCATCGCTGGCGCGTTTGCGAGGGCGTCGCGGATCGCCGGGCCAATGCCGCTCCACGCTACGTAGGCCGCATCCGGCAATTCGGTCTTCACTCGCGCGACCTTCCCGGGCTCGCCGCCCGCGAACACGATCGGAATCGTGCGCGTCGATTTGCTCAATCGCAGCACTAGGGCGATTTGCCGGCCGTGCGACGGGAGGCGGTCGAGATCGATGACGATAGCGTCGGGCGCGATGTCGCGAGTTTCGCCGACAATCCGGCCGGGGCTGTGCGGCTTCGCGTTCACCCGGAAGCGCGCCTTCTCGAGCGTGCGTACACGCTCCGGAACCATGGCCGCGTCCCAACAGATCAGGCGAACGAGCTTTGCGGGCATGCGTCAGCGGCGGCGGCCGAAACTGCGTCCGAAGCTCCGCCCGCTGCTCGGCGGGTGGAAACTCGGCCGCGGCGCGGAGGGGTGGAAACTGCGCGGTGGAGGCGAGACGTGCGGCTCCTCGCCATGCGAGCCGAACGTGCGCGCGCCGCGTTCCGATTCAGGCATCTTGGACATCGGCGTGGCGTATTTCGAGCCACTGTAGCTGCCCGGCTTGCTGGCATATTCCGAGCTGCGGAAACCGCCGCTTTTGGCGAACGTGCTGCCGGAGTAGCGATCCTGCGTCGCCGTCCCGCTGGTGCCGTATTTCGGAATGCCGCGCTCTTCATCGCGGCCGTAATACGTCTGTCCGTTGCGGCTGGAAGTGTAATAGCCGTCCCACTCATAGCGGCCGAGCGGCCGGTAATCGTGGTTGAACAGCAGGTCGCGCATGAGCGCGTACTGGCCGTAGAACACCCAGAAATCGCGGCCGTCGTGGTGGTCCCAATAGCCGTATTGATTGCGGCCCACCGAGGGGGGCGCCATGTAGGCGAACCCCGGGGGTTGAGCGACATGCTGCGCTTCGGAATCGTATGCGCCCGCGGGTTTGTGCTCGATGTCCATGCCGAGATCGTTGCGCTCGGCATCAAAGACGGACTTCGGAACATCCACCCACTTCTCGTCCGACGCTGTTTGATTCGTCTGCGTCGAGGTCGTGACCGTGCGGATCTTCTGGTCGTAGGTAGTATCGCTGCCGTGTCCGCGCGTCTCCATATCCACCAGCAGCTTGTCCCACGAAGTGTAGAGCTGGCCGGTGAGGGTCTTCAGTTCCGCGGTCCTCTGCGGAGCTTGCGCGGCATCGGTCTTCAGCGTGTCGGCGGCGGAAAAAAGGGCGGCGAAATTGAGGTGCTGATAATCGTTCGCCGCGGCCTGCTTACGGGCATCGGCGCTGGCTTGCCAGGCGGCTTCGCTCTGCTGCTGAAGCGAACGCAGCGATGCGAGGCGCCCGTCCAGGTCGGCCTTTTTCTGCGGCCAATCGGTTTGCGCCTTGGTGACGACGGTCCCGAGCGGCGTGAGATCCAGCCCATGCACGGTGTCGTAATCGCGCTGCATGTCCGCCAGTTCGGCCGGCAAATGCTGCTTCATGTCGACCCAGTGGGCCGCTTCTTTGAAGACAGCATCCCCGTCGGCGAGCGCCGTGGTGCGCAGGTTCCGCTCATGGCGAAGCAGCGTTTCGGCGCGCTCGCGATCCTGCCGGCGATTCGCTTTTTCGAGCTGCGCGAGTTGGTTCATGTCCAGCGCGGCCGAGGCGAGAGTGGCCTGATCGCTGGAGAATTTCGCCGGCCAACTGCGGCTGGAAGCAATCGCGCCGAACAGAGCGGCATCATTCTGCACCTGCCGCGCGACCGTGTCCTTGTCGGAAGCAAGCTGCTTCTGCGCAGAGGCGAGCGCGGTGCGCTCGGACGCAATCTGCGCGCGAACTTCGCGCGGCAGATTATCGAGACCGGCGAACAGCACGATCACGATCAACAGGCTGAGAACCACAGCCAGAAATTTCAGAGTAGATCGGCTCATGAATTACCGCCCGCCGCGGTATACGGTCACATCGCCCGCAGGCACCACGGCGTAGAGCGTTACTGCGAACGGTTCGGAAGCGGCTTTGCGAATGGTAAGAATGCCGGGGCCGTCCTGCTGGCGGAACTCCCAATAATAGAAGCCCTCCGGCTGCGGATACCCGGTTCGCGTGGCTTGCACCTCACGGCTGATGCGGTACATCCACATGCGGTTGTCGTACTCGAAATCGTCGGCGGTGTTCTGCCGCTCATCCATCGTGGCGAGATCCTCTTCGCTCAGGCCGGTATCTTCGAGCGTGATCTTGCGCGCGTCGTTGTGCACCGCCACTTCCATTTCTTCTTCATCGTGAACGCGCATGGCGACGCGCCGCTCGCGATACGGACCGGATACTTCGAACCAGCGATGCGACCCCGCTTCATACCAGGTGGCGCGATCGGCGGTGAAGTCGAGGTCCGTCATGCCGTCACCGGCGCCGGAGATCGAAATGGAATCTCCGGCCCGGGCGTCGGACGGTTTCAGATTGGCGAGGTCCTCGCGAGGACCCGCGGGCGCCGCGGCAGGCGCCGGCTGCTTTTTAAAGAGGTTCATAAGAACGACGATCAGCAGCACTCCCAGGATGCAAACCAGGGTAGTGGTTATCATGCCGATCTCCCGTTTACGCTTTCGCCTTGTCGCCTACGGATTGGCTGCCGCCGATGGAATCGGAGGGGCCGGGCAGTTCCTTCGGAATGTACGGAGGCTGCGCTTGCGGAGCCTTGATGCCCTGACGCTCCTTCTTGAGCGCTTCGAGTTCCGCATCCACGCCGTGATTGCCGAGCTGCGCGAATTGCGCTTCCAGGTCCTGATCTTCCTTGCCCGTAGAGGCAAGCTGATCGTAGGCCTTCGCTGTTGCTTCTTCGCGAGCGACGGATTCTTCGAACTTGCCGAGAGCGGAGAACGCGTTATCGGCGTTGCCGACACCCGCCATCGCTTCGGAAACTTTCCGTTGCGCGGCGGCGGCGTTCTTGCGCGCCACCAGCGTGGTGGCGGTGCGCTCGCCTTCGTCGATCTTGCGCTTGAGCTCGGTGACCTGCTGCTTGAGCTTCTCGCTGGTGGCCTGCGCACCATCCACGGCTTGCTGCATCGAAGCAACCTGGCGATCGCATTCGCCCTTTTTGGCGAGCGCTTTCTTGGCGAGGTCTTCGTTGCCGGCATCCAGCGCCTGGCCCGCGCGGTCTTTCCATTCCTGGGCTTGCCGCACGTACTTCTGATACTCGGCGTCCAGGCGATTGTAGTTGCTCATCGCGACCGCGGACGCGCGGATCACTTTGTTCAACTCGTCCTTCATGTCGGCAACGGTTTGATTTACCGTCGCCTCGAACGTGGCGTCTTCGAGGGCATCCACCCCCTGGTTGGCTTGACCGCGCGCGACGCGGCCCACCCGGCTGAATAGATCGGAAAAGAATGGCATAGATGATGTTCTCCGTTACTCTGCGACGCCGCGAAGCAGGCGGCGCGCGGTGACCACGTCCACAAGCAGAAAATGCACGCAGGAGAGGATATCGTCCTCATCGTCCGCGCCCATATCCTGCAGCACGCAGAAGTTGTTCAGCGTGATGGCGACTTTGCCCTGCCGGGCATCGTAGAGCTGGAAGTGCGATGTCGAAATGCCGTTGGTCGCCGCAAGCATGGTGGCGAGCGCTTCCCTGGTGAGCGCCGCTTCCTGCACTACCGTACAGGGCAGCGAAAAGAACAGAATCTGCCCTTGCAGCACGGCCTGTAAGGTCACGCCGCTGGAGACTTCGCGGATCTGGAGGGTGTCTGGCGCCGGTTCGGTAACTTCGTAGCCGCGCTCGGCCAGCAGCGCGTGAATGTGCCCCACGGAGGGGGCCGTTGTGGTGGCTGTCATAGCTTTTTGGCAGTACTCAACATCAGGATACGCTTTTCGGTCCGCGAATGTTCCAAGTATCCGCCGGTCTCCTGACCGGTGGCGTTACAACTTCATCCGTTCCAGCTTCCGGTACAACGTCTTCCGTTCGATCCCCAAAATCTGGGCCGCCTTGCTCTTATTGCCGCCGGTCGCCGAGAGCACCCTCCGAATCTGGTCCTCTTCCGCATCCGCAAGTGTCTCCACGGGCTTCTCGCGCGACTCCATTACGGTGAGCGCCTGATGCACGTTTTCAGCGTCGATACGATCCGTGAGAATGGCCAGCCGCTCCACCATGTGCTGAAGCTGCCGCACGTTGCCGGGCCAGGTGTAATCCTGCAGCGCCTTGATGCCCGATTCCATCAGCTTGCTCTCGCGCCCGTATTTCGCGTTGTATTTGTTAACGAAGAAATGCACCAGCAGTGGAATATCGCTGCGGCGCTCCCGCAGCGGCGGCAGCACGATGCGCAGCGTGTTCAAGCGATACCAAAGGTCCTCGCGGAACTTGCCTTCGTCCACTAGGCGCTGCAGATTGCGATTGGTCGCCGCGACAACCCGCACATCCACCTCGCGATAGCGCGACGAACCCACGGGGCGAATCTCGTGCCCTTCCAAAAAGCGCAGCAGCGCAAGCTGGAAGTTGGAGTCGATCTCGCCGATCTCATCCAGGAACACGGTGCCCCGATTGGCCGCTTCGAAAACGCCGACGCGGTCGCGATCCGCTCCGGTATATGCGCCGCGCACCGCCCCGAACAACTCGCTTTCCAGCAGCGACGGCGCGATGGAGCCGCAGTCCACCGGAATAAACGCCTGCCCCGAACGGCGGCTGTTGCGCCAGATCATGCGCGCCACTACTTCCTTGCCCGTGCCCGTTTCGCCTTCGATCACCACGGTGGCATCCGTCGGCGCTACGCGTGCGATCGTCTTGTAAATCTCCACCATTCCCGCCGAGCTGCCGATCGCTTCGCTCTCCGGCAGGTCCTCTTCCGCCGCTTCCTCTTCGCCGCCGGCGCGCGATGCTTCGGCGCGCTCGATGGCGTCGGTCAGCACGTCCAGGTCAAAGGGTTTCGCGATGTAGTCGAACGCGCCGCCGCGTGTTGCCGCCATGGTGGTCTCCATGGTGCCGCGGCCAGTCATCAGGATTACGGAGCAGTTCGGGTCCTTGCGTTTCGCCGCGTCCAGAACGTCCAGGCCGGTGCGTTCATCGATGTATATATCGCTAATGACGATGGGGTACGCGATGAGGCGGAGCCTGTCCATCGCCTCGCCGGTGGTGGATACCGCGTCCACCTCATATCCCTTTTCCTCCAGCGCTGTAAGGATGGTGAATTGCAGCGCCGGATCGTCCTCTACCAGTAAAAGTTTCTGCATCAATGCCGTTCCACGGCCGTCGGGGCCGTAACCGCGGCGGGCACCACCAGCGTGAAGCAGGAACCGACGCCCGGCTCGCTGGTAACTTCCACCTGCCCTCCATGGGTTTCTACGATCTGTTGGACGATGCTGAGTCCGATTCCGGTGCCCGCTTCGCCCGATTGCTCCGCCTTCTTTGTGCGGTAGAACTTCTGGAAAATCTGTTTGACTTCCTTTTGGTCCATGCCGATACCCTGGTCCAGAACCGCGATTCGAATGAACCCGTCCTGTTTGCGCGCCGATACCGTGACCTGGGTTTCGCGGGGGGAGTACTTCACCGCATTAGTAAGTAGATTGTAGCAGGCGTACTCCAATAGTTCGCGATCGCCTGTGAACTGTAAGTCGCCGCCGATGGGCTGCACAGTCACCACGATTTGTTTGCGCTCCGCCAGCGGCCGCGCGCGTTCTGCGCATAACTCCACCAAGTCGCGCACCGCGATAGCCTCCCGCTTGAGTTCCATCTGCCCGGCGCTGAGCCGCTCCACATTGAGAAACACTTCCACCATACGCGCCAGCCGCTTGGACTCCGAATTGATCATGCCCGCGATCTGCTTGCGCTTGTCTTCATTCAGCGCATACCGCGACATGAGCTCGCTGGAGCCCTGAATGGTGGAAAGCGGAGTACGCATTTCGTGCGTGACAAACTGCATCGCCTGCTGATACCGCGTTCGCGACGCCTGTTCAATTCGCCAGTTACGCCGCACCACTAAGTGGTAATAGGCCGCCGCGGTAAGTGTGCCGAACCATGCGGTAAAGAACGGCGTCGAGAACGCCAGCACATGATGGTAGGCGAAACTGACATACGGAGCGGCAACCGCGATGCCGATCACCGCCAGCCCTCCGGCGTATGCCCACCATCCGGGAAGATATCGAAACGCGAGGCCCGCCGCGGCCATCAGAGCGAGGCTCAACAGCAAGGCCCAGACCATGGGAACGTCGGTCAGAAACACTCCATGCGCCATAGTCTCGAACGCTTCGGCATTGATCTCGATTCCCGGCGTAGGCACGTACGGATCGTTCGGCGTGAAAAGGCGGTCGTGCAGTTCCGTGACGGCGGTAAGGCCGGCGAACACAACCTTTCCGGTGAACTGCGACGCCAATGAGGGGTTATCGATCAATCCTTGTAGAGAGACGCGCGGAATGGGCGCCTGGTCGAACACAATGCGCATGACTCGCTCATCCCATTCCTTGCTCAAGCCCCTGGTCTTCGCGGCCGGAATGACTGTGCTGCCCACATCTAATTCGTCCAGCGATTCCTGAATGATCGGCGCGCCGCGGCTGAGGCGGAATGCTTCCAGCGAAAGCGCCCACAGCCTTTGCCTCCCCGCCTGCTTATCGAGAGCCAGGGCTCGGGCCCGCGAATCGTAACGATCCTGTTTCGTGTATACGTGGCCGATAGCTGCCGCGCACCTGGCGAACTGCGGCAGTGGATACTCGAAAGCGCCGTCGGCAATCTCCGAGGACAACACCAGATCCGGCGTCGCGCAGAAGGCGCTGGCAAGTTCGCGGTCAGCCGCCTCGTCACGCTTGTGGTCGGCCAGAATGAGATCGATCGCCACCACCTTCGGATGAGCGGCGGCGACGATCCGCAGCGCCTTGCCCAGAGGCTCGCGAATGCCTTCCAGGCCGCCGGCCTTAGCCAGCGTTTTCTCGTCGATCGCGAGAATCGCCGATTCGGGCGCCCACGGCTTCAGCGGATGCCATTGCACCGTCTGGTCATAGGCGAAGTTGTCCATTTGCGGGCCGAAGACATAGCTCAACAGCACCGCGGCCACGAATGACCCAGACAGCAGTCCGATGTATCCCGCGGTACTCTTCCAGCCCCGCCGTTCCATGCTGATTTAGCCGATACCTTCAGTATAATTGTGCCCGCGAACGCCTGGCCGGTTCATTAGAGTACACTGGACCCATGGCGGGGGTTATCCGGGGATTGCTGCTGCTCGCGTTGGCGGCGCAGCCGGTTTTGGCGGCCTCGGCGGCGGAGATCGCACGCGCGATTCGCGAGAATACCTTCGACCTCGACGAGTGCTACCGCGTTCGCGACCTCACGATTTTCAAAGACGATCTCAAGCTCTACCTTACCGACGGCCATCTCATCTTCAGTAAACCCGTGGCCGGCCGGCGTGTCGCGGCCGTTTTTACAGCGGACGTGGATGGCGGCGACGCGGAAGTTCTGCTGCGGCCGCCAGACGCGGCGGAGCGCCGCAGCCTCGCAACCTATATCGATTCGGCGACGCTCGACGAGCACTTCCGGTCCGCGGTCCTGATCTTCACCGGCGATGAATACTCAGAGCTGAAGAGTCAGTTCGCCAAGAGTCCTGCGAATAAGAAAGCGCCGGAGCTGGCGCAGGTGATGCAGGACCAATGGGGCGGAGTGCTGCGCAATATCGGCGAAAGCTACCAGACGCGGCTCACGCTGGATCTTCTCGGCGGTCCGGGTCATCCTCCCGGTTTGTTCTCGGCTTTGATCGCCGGGCAGAAGCTCGGCAATTTCGACGTGCTTTACGATCCGCAATCCCCGGAGCAGATCAGCGCGGGACAGGTGACCACCCGCAATGATCTCCACTACTTCAATACCTGGACCAGTTTCCGCGCCCGCGCTTTTCGCTCGCAGCCCGAAAAGCAGCCTCTCACGATCAAAACATCCGACTATCGCATCGAAGCCACGGTCAATCCGGATCTTTCGATGTCGGTCGTGACCCGCGTCAAAGTGGAGCCCGTGTTCGACGGCATGACCACGGCGACGTTTTCCATCGCTCCCGCCATGACCGTGTCGGCCGTGACAGTGGACGGCAAGCCCGCTGAAGTGTTCCAGCGGGATTCGCTGCGCAGTAACATCACTCTGGATGGCAACGGCCTTGTGCTGGTAATACCCGCCGAGCCCATGCGCGCCGGGCGCCAGTACGAATTCGAGTTTCACCATTCCGGCAAAGTCATCGTGGACGCGGGCGATAAGGTTTACTATGTGGCGGCGCGTAGTAACTGGTACCCCATTCATCACCTGCAATTCGCCAATTACGATCTCGCCTTTCGCTATCCGCAGACGCTGGACCTGGTGACCGCGGGCGATATCGTGGAAGATCGCGCCGATGGCGAATGGCACTTCACGCGCCGCCGCACCGCGCAACCGGTTCGCCTGGCGGGCTTCAACCTGGGCAGCTATCGCCGCGCTCGCGCCGAACGCGGCAATCTGGTGGTGGAAGTGTGCGCCAACCGCACGCTGGAGCGCACTCTGCAATCGCGCATAGCCGTTCCCGCGCCTGTGCTTCCTACACCCGGCAGACGCAGACCTTCAGCCGGGAACGACAGCTTCCCCTTGGAATCGCCGCCGAATCCCACGGAGCGGGTCACGGAACTGGCCAATGAGATTGCCGCCGCGCTCGAATTCATGAGCTCTAAGTTCGGCCCCCCGGCTCTGCCGAAGTTGACCGTCGCGCCCATACCCGGCACCTTCGGCCAGGGGTTTCCGGGACTGATTTATCTTTCCACCATGGCGTACATGACGAATCCTCCGGCGGCGAACGCGTTGACCGAATCGCAGGAAATATTCTTCCGGGACGTTCTGGAAACCCACGAGACGGCTCACCAGTGGTGGGGCAATCGCGTGACGGCGGCAAGCTATCGCGACAACTGGCTGATGGAGGCGCTCGCCAATTACTCGGCGCTTTTGTATATCGAGAAAACTCGCGGCGCGCACGCGGTGGACGTCATGCTGGATAGCTATCGAACCGGGCTGCTGCAGAAGAACGATAAAGACGAGACCGTGGAATCCGCCGGACCTATCGTTCTGGGACAGCGGCTCGAAAGTTCACGGACGCCGGCGGCATGGCGTGCCATCACCTACGGCAAAGGCACCTGGATCCTGCAGATGCTTCGCCGCCGCCTGGGCGACGACCGGTTCCTGGCCCTGCTGGCGCAGATCCTAAAAGACTACAACCGTGCGCCGATTACCACCGAGCAGTTTCGCATCGAAGCCGCGAAGTTTATGCCGCCGAAATCCGACGATCCGCAGTTGCAGAACTTTTTCGATCAATGGGTCTACGGCACCGGGATACCCAGCCTCAAGATGACTTACTCGGTGAAAGGGAAGGCGCCGGCGTTCCGCGTTACCGGCACGATCACTCAAAGCGGAGTCGATGAGGACTTTGCCACGCTTGTGCCGGTCGAGATACAGATCGCAAGAGGTAAGTCGATCACTCAGTGGGTGCGCGCATCGCCGGAATCGACCAGCTTCTCAGTGGCCCTAAAGCAGGCCCCCCTCAAAGTAACCCTAGACCCGAATCACGCCGTACTCAGAAAGTAAGTACCGGCCTCCCGGCCAGTACAAGGCGATCGAAGATCGCCCGCGACCGGTCGGTACCAGGAGACCGGTCGGGACTTACTTCTCCGATATCTGCGACACCGGCCCATCCATCTCTTCCAGTTTGAGCACGAACTGTTTTCTCGACTGTAACTGCGCTTCCGGCACATCGAACTTAGCGACCACCATGCGGTCCGCCGTTGAATGGGGCGGGATCTTATCGCGCTCCACCAGCACGTCATTGTATTTCGGACCTAGCAGCGGAATGCCCTGCAGGATGCGTCCCGATTCCTCCGCGGTCGCGGTATGCCCCTCCGTCTCTCCGCCCTTGTTGTCTTGCAAAATCACCGTCACGTTCCGCACCATGAAGGGGTAATCCGCCGGATTGGCCGCGCGGAAATCGATCGCCACAAAAGAGCTGTTCTCATCCGCGGGCGCCGTACGCACCTTCAGGATGCTGCCTTTCACATCCACATGGGCCCCGCGCTGCATGTAGAACACCGCAGCCACCGCGATCGCGATGCACACGATCCCGATGCCGAACGCCATCAACAGGTTCCTCGACATCTCAAACCTCGCGAACGATGCGCATGATCTCGTCCATCGATTTATGCGCCGCGGCGATCAACGTGCCGTCGAAAATATGAGTCTCCAGCCCAATCTTACCCTTGTAGCCGTCTTTCTCCAGCGCGGTCATGATCGCCTTCCAGTCCTCTTTCTCCGGACTGTCGGGCATCACGCCTTTAGCCTTGATCTGCACGTTCAGAATGCGTTTCTTCGGCAGCAGCGAGTAAGCATCCGGGTAAGTCACTTCTTTTCCGTACGCATTGTGCGGATCCCAATTCAGGCCGACCCACTTACTCGGAATCAGCTTCATGACTTCCGCTAACTCGGCCGCCGTCGCGACATTCTGTGACCCTTCGTTTTCGATCAGCAGATACACCTTCTCATTCTCCGCCGTTGCCGCCATCTTGCCGACCGTTTCGGCGATGCGCGGGAACTGCGACGCCGGGTCGGCCGTGCGCGTTCCGGTGAAGACGCGCACCTTATCGCAGCCCATGATCTGCGCGCAGCGGATGGCGGCATGTAGATCGTCCATCCGGCGGTCCCAGCGAGCCTTTTCCGATGCCAGCCGCTTGTCGCGCGCCGCGGCGTCTTCCTGCCGCTGGCGCGCCGGCTGCATATCCGGCCAGGTGAACTTCATCAGGCTGGTGTTGACGAACGAGACCTTCAGCCCCTCGCTCGCAAAGCGCGTCGCGTCGGCCTTGATTTCAGGCTCGGGAAGCGCGAAGTATTCCTTCCGGCTCCCCGGCGGATTGCGAATTTCCACGAACTCTAATCCGTACTGATGGGCGAACGCGATGGATTCGTCCGTCGTCTTGCCGATTTCATCGGTAATGGCGCTGATGCGCGTCTTGTCCATATGGCCTCGAGCCCACAAGGAAGACGCACACGCCGCGCCGGCAGCCAGAAGTTCACGCCGAGTCATAAGAGTGATTATAGAGCTATGGAATGGACTGTTCCGCCCGGCCGCACGATTGTTCTTCGGGAGGGCGATATCACGAGGGTTGCGGCGGATGCCATTGTGAACGCCGCCAATTCGGCGCTGGCCGGTGGCGGCGGCGTGGATGGCGCCATTCACCGCGCCGGCGGACCCTCCCTGATGCGCGAGCTCGACGCGATTCGCGCTCGCACCGGCGGCTGCCCCACGGGAAGCGCCGTCGCCACCGCGGCCGGCAACCTGCCTGCGCGTTTCGTTTTCCACGCCGTGGGACCCGTGTACCGCGATGGCCGCCATGGTGAGCCGGAACTGCTGGCGTCCTGCTATCGAACCTGCCTGCGGATGGCTGAAGAGCGCGACCTGCGCACCATCGCCTTCCCTGCCATCAGCGCCGGGATCTATGGCTATCCGCTCGAAGATGCCGCCCAAATCGCGTTTCGCGAGGTTAAACAGCACCTGGAACGTCCGGAGAGCCGCATCGATCGCGTGATCTTCGTCGTGTTCGGCCGCACGGCCTACGATCGCGCGGCGCGAGCCATTACGCCGTCTTGAGGCGCGCGCGTACGAAGTCAGGCACGTCGCGCGGGTCGCGGATCTCCAGCACTTCGAAACCCGCGGCACGCGCCGACTCCATGCCCGCCTGCGAATCCTCCACCACCAGTGGCCGCTGCACGCCCATGCGCCGCGCCGCGAGCAGGTAAGGCTCCGGATCGGGTTTGTGCCGCGTCACCTGATCGCCCCCTACCACCGTGTCGAAGTACTTGCGCAGCCCGGCGGTCTCCAGCAGCGGCTCGATTTCCGTGCACGCGCTGGAACTCACGACCGCGAGCTTGTACGCCCCGCTCAGCTCCTCCAGCAGCCCACCGATAGCCGATAAAAAGGGCGGATTCTTCGCCATTCGCCCGCGGAACAGTTCCTTCTTCGACGGATATTGCGCCCACAGTTCGCGCCAGTCCCGCGGCGGATCGGACTGCGAGGCCATCATCTTCAACATTTCGCGATCGTCTATGCCGATGCAATTGTTGCGATAAAAATCCCAGGCGAGCGTCACGCCGAGCGGCGCCAGCACTTCCGCCCAGCAGGCGCAGTGCACAGGTTCGCTATCCAGCAAAACTCCGTCAAAGTCAAAAAGTATGGAATCGAAACCGGACATGGGCGGGCAGCTTCAGCGTAACATGATCGTACGGCCAGACCCCTTTGGCCGCGCCCTCTCCCTCGTCAAGGTAATGCCTGATGGCAACGGTGTGGTATCAAAGGATTAAGCACCATGGCAACTGAAGAAGAACTACAAGCGGAAATTGAGCGCCTACGCGCTGAAAACGAGAAGTTGAAGAAGCCGTCCCGCGGCCAGACCTCGCTGCGCGTCAGCGAGAAGGGCGCGCTGAGCGTCTATGGCCTCGGACGATTCCCCGTCACGTTGTATCGGGAGCAGTGGGAGAAGCTGATGGGCATGGCTGACGACATCCGGCAGTTCATCGCCGATCACGATACCGAGCTCAAGAAGAAGGAATAACCCCGTGCCGCGCGGCACGGCGCTGGTGACCGGCGCATCCAGCGGCATCGGCGCCGAACTGGCCAGGCTGCTCGCGGCCGATGGTTGGGACCTTGTCCTGACCGCCCGCAGCGTGGCTACGCTCGAGCGCTTCTGCGGCCGGCTGGGTGAAGAACACGGGATTCGCGCGCGGCCGCTCCCGGCCGATCTCTCCATTCCCGCGGACTGCGAGGCGCTCTACGCGGCGCTCGCCGGAACCGAAATCGATATTCTGATCAACAACGCGGGATTCGGTCTCCGCGGGCCGTACGCCGAAATTCCCTGGCCGGAGGAAGCCCGCCTCATCGAAGTCAATATCGCCGCGCTCGCGCACCTTACCCGGCTTTTTCTACCGGGCATGTTGCAGCGGAAGCGCGGACGCATTCTGAACGTGGCATCCACTGCCGCCTTTGTTCCCGGACCTTTCATGGCGGCGTATTATGCCTCGAAGGCTTTCGTGCGCTCCTTTTCCGAAGCGATCGCCGAAGAAGCGGCGGGCACCGGGGTCACAGTCACGGTGCTGTGCCCGGGCCCCACCGAGACCGGCTTTGCGCAGGCGGCGGGTGTGGCAGGGAGCAACCTGTTCCGCGGACCCGTAATGACCGCCGCGCAAGTGGCGCGCGAAGGCTACACCGCGATGATGAAAGGACAGCGCGAAGCGATTGCCGGCTCCCGAAATCGCTGGCTCATGCGGGGTGTTCCGTTCGCGCCCCGTCGCATGCTGGCCAGGTTCACGCGGCGGCTCAATTCCAGCTAGAATATTCTGATTGCCATGAAGGATACCGTAACTCTCGCTCCGCGACCCGAGGACGAGGAACTTGCCGAGACGCAACGGCCGAAGTTGATCCGCCTGCTTGTGCTTTTTTCGGTGGTAATGCTCGGCGGGCTTGCCTTTGTCGTATTCACGCTCATCAAGCCGGCCGTCCCCGATTCCCAGCAGGAGCGGGCTGCCGCCGAGCAAATGGTCCGCAACGCCTTGCCGGACGAGCTGAGCATTCACTTCAGCGGGGCTCAGGAAACCTCTGAAGAAGCTATTGCCGACTCCAAGTACCGCGTCGTTGGGTGGGTGGACCTGATCACCAAAGACGGCGCCGGCACGCGCCAGGTGTACACGTGCATCATGCACAAGAACCCGGACGACGAATGGGTTGCCGACGACGTTAATTTCGCGGAGAAGTAGTGGACCGGCCCTTCGTAACCGCTACCGTCGAAGGCGTACTGCATGCTCCCGATTCCCAGCCGGTGGATGCGATTGCTCTGACTCACGGCGCGGGCACCAACTGCGATGCTCCGCTACTGAAGCGCATGGCGCAGGCGCTGGCCGCGAACGGCTATCTGGTGCTCCGCTACAACCTGCCCTTCCGCCGCGCGCGCAAAGGCGGGCCGCCACATCCGAGCGCCGCGGCGCGCGACCGTGAAGGCATTCTGCAAGCCGTGGAAGCTCTGCGGGGCATGGTTTCGGGCCGGGTATTCGCCGGCGGACATTCCTACGGCGGCCGCCAAACCGCCATGGCTGCCGCGGAGAATCCTGACGCCGCCGCCGGCCTGATGCTGTTTTCCTATCCGCTGCACCCGCCCGCCAAGCCGGAGCAGAAGCGCACGGCGTACTTCCCCGACCTGCGCACGCCCGCCCTGTTCGTGCACGGAACCTCCGACGGTTTCGGCTCCATCGAAGAAATGCGCGCCGCCATTGCGCTGATCCCCGCCGCCACGGCGCTGCTTCCCGTCGAAGGCGCGGGTCACGATCTGAAGCGCGCGCCGGACCTCATCGCCGACATCCTGGAGCATTTTCTCATCGAAGGATGAGCCTGAACTGAAGGGACGTGGCCGGTAGCGGGAAACTCCTTTCGGTTTTGGTTTTGGGTTTTGTTTTGGATTTTGAGACAGAGACCAGCTGTCGGCGCGG
>Ga0134128_10000277_pt1 | contig 72429 bp, 62 predicted proteins | sample KB31754_FD_96462 | JGI IMG/M metagenome (GOLD analysis project Ga0134128, IMG submission 96462) | Terrestrial soil microbial communities with excess Nitrogen fertilizer from Kellogg Biological Station, Michigan, USA - KB3-175-4 | ecosystem: Environmental > Terrestrial > Soil > Unclassified ... | reverse complement strand
TCCGCCCGGTAGCCGCGGCTTGTTTTCTGATTTTTCGGCTACGCGAATAGTGTGTGCAGTGCCGACGCCCGGCAGTTGAATTTTCTTTTGATGATCGTCAGCGCGCCCCCAGACTTCGTGCGACATTTTGGTAGCCGCTTTATGAGCCTCGACGTGATGAGAGGACGAATTATCGCTTTGATGCCCTACAGATGAGTCTCCACCTACATGGTGGCTTCTTCGGTGGGGTTTGGGGTGGTCAACACCTTCACCGGCTTGTGTCATGGACGGTTCCCTGAGTTCTGAATACGGTTTGTGACGAGTGAGAAGAATCACAACCCCCGTTGGATCCGCATAATCACACAGTTTGCGGGCACAGGCAACGGCTGCCTACGTATTTCCCGCCATTAAATTCGCCAAAGCATGAGTCCACACAGTTTTTGCACCCGCGCTTCACCGTCTTATGTCTACGCTTAATGTCCACAACTGAGTACCGTTATCAGGTGATAACGTCTTTCAAAATAAGGGAATACAGTTAATGGCTGGCGGGCAGGCTACGAACCCGGTCTTCCGCGCTGGAACGGGCATACAGGCAAGTACTGAACAAAGTGGAAACAGGCACCAGTACAAATCGATCCCTCGTTGGGACTACGCTGGATAACCGCTACAGCATTACCGACCTGCTCGGACAGGGTGGTATGAGCACGGTTTATAAAGCCCGGCACCTGTTTCTCAACCGCGACGTAGCGATCAAAATCATGCAGGAGCACCTGGCCAATAAAGGCGAGGGCTTTTACCGATTCCAACGCGAAGCGCAGGCCACAGCGGCCTTGAACCATCCAAACATCGTCACCGTCACCGAGTTTGGCGTCTGGGGCGAGCAGCCATACATGGTTATGGATTACCTGCGAGGGCAGAGCCTGGCGGAGTACATTAAGCAGCGCGGTCGCCCCGAACCGAAACTGGCGCTGAACATATTTAAGCAAGTCGCCTCGGCACTGCAGCACGCCCACGAAAAAGGCATTCTTCATCGCGACCTCAAGCCAAGCAACGTCATGCTCGTGCGCGCCGGCATCGACAACGAAATACAGTGCAAAGTCGTGGATTTGGGGCTGGCGCGCTTTCTGCCGAGCGCCGCCGGTGAGCACAAGCGACTGACTGCCGCCGGAGAGCTCGTAGGAAGTCCCTTCTACATGAGTCCGGAACAGATTCGTGACGAAGATCTCGACGCGCGCTCCGATATCTACTCGCTTGGTTGCATGATGTATGAGGTGCTGACGGGAGTGCGCCCGTTCATCGATACCAACGCAATCAGCGTGCTGTCCATGCACCTCTATGAGGCACCGCCGCCATTCGGGCTTGTCGTGCAGCCGAATCATATTCCGCCTCGGCTGGAGGCCATGGTCATGAAAGCCATGGAGAAAAGCCGCTCCAGCCGTTTCCAGACAATGAAAGAGCTGGTCACGCAGCTCGAGATGACCCAGGTCTGGGACGATGCAACCGTCCAATCGAGCCCGACCGCGTCGCCACAGGCGCCGGTGGCCGCGCCCCCGCCTCGCGATCCGCATCTGGACACAGGCAGCATGGAGTTGGACGTCACAGGCACCTACGACAAAAATGCATTCACGCTGCGCCTGAAGCAACCGACTTTTACGCGCAACAAAATGGCTATCTGGCTGCGCCAGGCATTGGCTCCTGTCTTACGCATGCTGCGCCCGTATTCTCGCGGCATGTTCGAATCCTTTGAAGGCAAGGGCGCAGCCGGCAGACGCCAGAAAATTGCCAACACGCGCGTGCTTGTGGCCGCACTGGGGGACTCCAAAGACCTGATCGCCAGTGCCGACGAAGACTTCAAAAAATATTCGGTCTATTACAAAAACGTCGAGCGTCGCCGTTCTATGAATGCGCAGGAATTCCTGGTTCTCTTGAGCACGGACCAATTCGACATCATCCATTTGCATGGGATATACGATAAGCGAGCTATTTTCAAGGATACCACCGGGTTTCACTTGCGGCTGAGCGATGTGAAACGTGCATGCGATTACGCCAAAGTGAAGATGCTATGGCTAGCCAGCGACAATAAGCTGGACTGGGTGCGCGACAACCCGGTGCTCGAGCACCCTTCTTTTCACCTGATTTTGACCGGGCGCCGCGGTCCTAACTTTCCTAAGTTTCTGAGCACGCTGCTTTCGCGCATGGCTCGCGGGGAGTCCATGGTCAGCGCCTGGGAATCATTTGTCGCTCACGCTCAATACCGGGGAGAAAAGGTGGACTGTCGCATGGTCGCCGGAATTGCCGACACGTCCTTCTTACCGTAGATGATTAAGCCGTGCCCAGTTTGCCAGAGCCAGCATGACGACACCCAGGGTGCCTGCCAGAACCATAGTGGCGCTGCGCGTCCTGATGGCGGGTCAACTGATGACCGCTGGATAGGCAAGGTTGTACGCGACCGCTATCAGATAACCGAAATCTTGGGAAAAGGCGCCATGGGCGTCGTCTATAAAGCCACACAGTTGAATGACGGCAAAGATGTGGCACTGAAAGTTTTGCACACCCATCTATCTACCGATCCCGAGGCAATCAAACGCTTCCAAGACGAAGCCAAGGCAGCCAGCGCCCTCATGCACCCGAACATCGTGCGCCTGTACGACTTCGGCATGACGCAAAACGGACAGCCGTATATCGCCATGGAATTTCTCGAGGGAACAACGCTCGGACAAATCATTCGGCAGCGAAAATACTTTGACACAAAAGACGCGTTGCCGATCATCAGGCAAACTTGCGAAGCGCTTGCTGAAGCGCACAGTCATGGCGTTTTGCATAGAGACATCAAACCGGCCAACATCATGATCATGCACCGGTTCGGTTTGGAAAATTTCGTCGTAGTGGTCGACTTCAGTATCTCGAAAGTGATTCAAACCGCCTCTGAGATGGAGACCACTACCACAGGACTTGTCTTCGGTAGCCCCGCCTATATGAGCCCGGAGCGCTTCATGGGCAAAGGCGGCAACTTCCGGGCCGACATCTATTCTATGGGCATCATTATGTTTCAGATGCTGGCAGGACGGCCCCCGTTTAAATCAGCCGATATCTATGCACTGATGAACGATCACTGCTCGAGTGCTCCGCCAAGCGTAAAAGACCTGCGAGCGGATTCAGACATTCCGGAGAGCCTCGAGGCAATAATCGCCAAGGCATTGATGAAAGAGCCCAAAGAGCGGCATGCCAACATGAAGCAACTGCTCGCCGAAATCAACGATGTGTATACCGAGCTGAGTACATTGACTAAGGCGGTAGCGCCTTTGAATGAGTCGCTTTACAGCGTTGACGACGAGCCGATTGCCGCACCGCTGGGCGCTCAGCTGTCGCTGAGCAACCAGGGTACCCCGAGCTCGATGAAAAGGACGCTAACGGATTCCGCACCCTCCATTGCACCGATGCGCTCGGATTTGCCTGTTTTCGATATCGACCCGGGCGTCGGCGCTCCGAAGGCTGTGCCGCAGTCCAAGTCGGCCCATCTGCGTAAGACTCAGAGCCTCGATGAATCGCTTAATCTGCGCAATTCGGAGCTAAACACAAGCGGAAGGTGGGATAAGAGCCTGATCGTCAAAAGCGCCGGTTCAGGGGGCACGCATCGACCTAATATTCGCCCTATCGAAAGTCCGGCCCGTCCGCCGATTGAGCTGATTTCGCTGATTGCAGTAATGATCATCGGACTAAGCGTTATCTTCATCACACTGTTGACGCCGAAAGCAACCGAGCAATCGAAGATCGACGAGATGATCAAAGGCGACAATCTTTCCGAGGCGCTATCCGCGATCGATGCCTGGCACCCGGGCAAGACGCTCGATGAGTCGGAAGCTTACGCCGAAAGCTGCCTGGCTGTGGCCAAAGCTTTCATTCATAAGAAGGATCTCGATCGCGCTGTGTCTATACTCGATCGGGTGCCGGCGGGAACCCGAGCCTCGTCTGAAGCACGCATGCTCTCCAAACAATTCCACAAACCGCCGCAAGCAGATAATGTTGACAGCAAGCAAAAACTTTAACCAACTTATCTTTGTTAAATGCGCGGTACCGCGCAGTAGCGGAGCTGGTGATATCATCGTCTAGGAATGTGTGTGGGGCAAACGTAGTGACGGAAGCCGAAGACCCTCGCTTAGTCAAAATTGGTGAGCTATTAATCGGGGTGGGCGTCCTCACGACAGGCGATCTCACCGAGGCCATTCAGATATCCCGACGCATGGGCGTGCCGATAGGCCGCGTGCTGGTAATGTCCGGCTGCGTTAATGAACACACGTTGCAACAAACGCTGGAGTTGCAATCGTTGATAAAAGACGCTCTTGTAGACAGAGAGCTCGGCGAGCAAGCGCTGAAAATCGTCTTCAAGGAGAAAATCGATCTCCAACTGGCGTTGCGCCGTCTGAATTGGCAACCGCGCAAAGAGCAAACAAGCAACAAACTTGGCGATTTGCTCGTTGATTCCACGATTGTCACGCGCTCGCAACTCGAACGAGCACTGGAAACCAGCTTTCAATCGGGCATGCCGCTTGGTGGCACGCTGGTGCTGCAGGGCGTGCTTTCCGCCCAACTGTTGCCCACCGTTTTACACGTCCAGGAGCAAATTCGCGAGGGCGGCATGAGTCGCGACGATGCCGTGGAAGACCTGAAGCGCGCCCTGATGTTTTGGGCGCGCGCCGACCAATCCAAACAAGACGAGCTGCAAACTCCGTCATCGGTGCAAGCACAACCACCATCCAAGGCGCCACCAAATGTGGTGCCCGGACAGAAGGGGCCGCCCGCGATCTTCGAAGGGCGTCCACCGAAGGCAAGCGCCGGTGCGGATAAGGGTTCCCAAAAGCCTGAAAACGGAAATACCGCCATGATTCAGACAGACAACGTTTCGTTGGTCGAGCTGCTCAAGCTCACCGGATTTTGCACGCAAAACAGCCTGGACAAAGCCATTCAAGACGCGCTCTCGGATTCGCGTCTGGCTTCCAAGCTGTTGCTTTCCATCGGTTTTATCGAAGGCAGCGAGCTCAACGATTACATCCATGTGCAAGCCTTGATCGCGCGCGGCAAGCTGCGCACGGACCAGGCCCTTTACGTGGTCAACTCTATGCGGCATCGAAAGCTGACTCTCGAGCAGGCGCTCACCGAAATGGGCGTGGCGGCTGCAATTTAGCACCACATTTTACTGCGGGAAATACGCTAATCCACGTTGACAGTGCGTGTGCGCGGATGATAGCGTGTTGCAGCCGTATGAAAAAGTCTCGGAAAACATCTAATCTTTTCGATCCCAGCACCGACCAGTCGCGGGTGATGGTTTTTCCTGACAACTGGCGCTCCGCTTACAGCACTTATACCGCCTTATACTCCGGCGGCTTGCTTAATTCCGCACGTCAAAAGGCGAGCGTGAAGGAGATCATTAAACAGTCCGCTCTCCTGGGCTTATGGATTGGCGTTCTGACCATCTTCTTCGCCATGCAGCGCGGTCTTTTGCACCACAATAGCGTCATGCCGGGAAATCACACTATTGAAGCGCGCCTGATTCAGCCGGCCAAAGGCACTCTGTAGGAAGTTCGAGTTTCAATCGCGGCACCCACGTTTTTTGGGGCAGGCTTGATTGCACGAGAAGCTGATAAATAGACGCGTCCGATAACGCATTCCAAGCAAGAATTCATTTGCACATATCCAATCAAGGGGCGATGAATATATGTGCAGTGCTTCCACGCACTTGCATTCCTACCTCTCGGACGCGCTTGCGCGTCCGTCCTCTTACTGCGTGCTTCTATGAAAAACCAAACAATCTACTTGATCGCCGCGTCGCTGCTGGCCACGGCGTCGTGCCTGGCCGCCACCAATAACACGGGCAACGTGCCGCCCGCCAACCGTGAGGATCAACACGTCGCACGCCTGCTTAATATCGTCAACTCTCAGGGCAGCAGAACAGTCGACAACATTAAAAGCGTGCTCGTGCACATCTCGCCAGGGGGACGCGCCTCCAAGGTAGAAGTGGCGCCGCTAGCTGCGAAATCAGATATGCGCCAATTCACAGCACAGCTCAGACAAGCCCAGCTCGGTCCGTTGGATGCCTCCAGCAAAGAAAAGAGAATCAAACTGACGTTTACGACTGCGCCCGCGAAGAACTAAGACCGCTTGGCTAGCGGGCGGAGTGATTGCCACCTTGAATGGCGATCAGAAAGTTTCGCCAGACGAAACTCTGGATTTAGGTTTCGTTTTGGCGCTGCAGAGGCTTTCGACAACTTTGACGCTTGCTGACTCGTTTCGTCTGACGCAATTTTCCGATCGCGGCGCGAGGGGGTAGTTGCCCCGTTGGAAGGAGCCGCTGCCGCGTTGGAAGGAACATTTGCCGCGCTGGAGATGGTCACCACCTGTGGTGGCGTAGCGTCCGCCGGGTAGAGGAAGGTCAGAGTCACGGGCCGTCTCTCCCCGGGCTTCAAAGTCAAAACGCACAACGGTTTTCCCTGCTCGGCCTGATGTTGGACAAGGTGGACGTAACGTACTTGGCTCGCTCCCTTTTCGTCGACGTATTCAAGTTTTATCGTTCCCCGGAAGAAGACGTGCGACGAACTCTCACGAAAGAAGCTCAGCGCATTCCCGCCGTCGTCGACTTTCAATGGCGTCTGTAGCATGAACCTGACAGTACGTGTCGATCTCGCATCGTTGACAAAGTCTGTGACCAGGCGATATTCAACCCCGTAGTTGCCGTGGGCTGCGTATGCGGTATCGGCTTCTCGAACCAGCAAGGGTGCCGATTGAATTTGCCCGGTGCCGAACGTTCCCCGTATTAGACTTGATACCGGATACGACACCATGAGATCGTTGCCGGGAATGTGGAACTCCTGGGCGGCGGGCGGATTGTCGAGAGCGGCGGTCCAGGAGCTGCCTTTGGAGACGCCGGCGACGCGGCCGTAAATTACTGGACCGGGAGCGTCAGGCGAAGAAGCCGGCTTTTCGCGAGGACCGGCCAGGGCCCCACGAAAAAGAAGATCTTGCCACTGGGCGTCTGTTGGAGAACGTTCACTGCCATCGGCTTGGATGGGAGCGAACATCGCCAGCGTAGCGCCGTAAATGGCGCCGTGTGCGTAAAGTCTGGACAGCAACGTTCGCCCGTTGAGCGCAGGCGTGAGATTGGCAATCGGGATCGGCAGGCATGCCAGCACCGCAGTTCCGTGCGGCGGAACGACCACCGAAGTAGGCCAGCCCGCTTGTCGTTTGCCTCGCAGAATGTCGTCGCTGACTCTATCGCCAGGACCGGCGTAGACCGTTCCCTCTGGGTTTTCCTGCATGGCCGGCAAATCCACAAACGGCGCGTCGGGCTGGCTCAAATAGCTGGCGGCTGATAGCACGTCAACTGTTACCGGCGCCTCTTGCCGGTTCGAGAGAATTACAGCTATGAAGAGAGTATGCGGAGTTCCGGCATCGCACCTACATATGTGGTGGGCGAAAACGTCAAAACGACCGGTGAACGGATAGTCTAGATGCGCCTCGGGATGAGCTGTTCCCTCCTTGGGCAAAGTCGAGACCAGAATCCCTTCCTGCTGGACGACCTCCGGACTATTGCTGTTCAAGACAGGCACGTCATCGAGCCCGCCGGGCAAGGGGCGCACCGCCTGCGGTATCGTCACCACCTGTAGTGCGCGAGTCGATTGGGTGTCCCCGGGCTGTGCAGCTCGCAACAGCGGCGAAGCAGCGCAGACGGCCAGGCAAGCAAATAGCCAGAGCCCGAGAGCGCTGCGTCGGACAATCGATCTACGATTCATTATGCCTTTTGCCCACGCAGAGCTTTCCAGCCCATGATTGCCAGTGCCTCATCGAGCATGTTTTTATGCTTGCGGCAATAATGCAATGCCATTACCGCATCTTCCGGTGTCAATAATTTGTGTTCGATCAAATATAGCGCCCGAGCCAGCGCATCCACCATGTGATCCTCGATCTTGCCGCGTTCGGTCAGGCAAGAAACAAACTCATCGTAAACCGCGAAATTCTTGTCGTTGAGCTGCGGCATGTCCTTGGGCTCGACCAGTCCGGACAAGACGAACAGATCCTGCAGCAGCGTCCGCGTTTTAGCGGTTACTTCAACTAGCCCCGCTGCTGCTACCGCACGGCTGGTGGACATGTGCTGCTGCTCGACGAATATTAGCGCGCTGCAGCCGACATCCTTGCTCAACGTGCCGCTATCGATCATCTGCTGCACTGAGAGGCAAGCCTGCGCCAAATGGCGCGACGCGAAGCCCTGCTCAACGAGCACGTCGATGATCGGCTTACCATCGCTGAGCGACATCTCCACACACATCATCAAACTTACTTCTTTGAGGAAGCCCGCTTCGACCAGCAAAAAGCCCAACGGAGTGCTGCGCTTCGGACGAATCTTCACGTAGCCGATTTGCTCCAGGCTCTCTTCGAGGCTGATGCTGCGTTTCTTCACTTCTTTCAGCGCTTCTACAGCTTCATCGCGAGAAACGACACCCTCACGAATTACCCTCTGCGCGCGCAAAACGGCAACCAGGAACTCCTCGGAAATCATCCGCTTAAACGTAAGCACCCGTCCCAGAGGCATGCCCGTTTCGGCACTTGTGCTGAGCGCGTCGTGGAGTTGGTCGGCGCTGATCATTGTTGAGTCGACAAGCAACTCACCAAGTTTATTCGTCACCGGCTTCGCTTTAGACTGCAAGCCCATCTTTTGCAGCGCGTGCTCGAAGGATGTGCCTTCTTGCGCGGCGGCGGTCAAAACGCTGATCGCCACTTCGGTAGTCACCAAGCCGTCATTCACTAGAGATTGAGCTTCAACAGCGGCGCGCAGCTCTGTTTGCCTGAGGCGACCCATGGTCAGCAAAACGGTGCCCAGCGGCAAGCCTCTTTCTTTAGCCCGAATCAAAGCCTCTGCCAGATCTTCGTGCGAAAGGAGCCCGGATTTAGTCAACAGCTGTCCAATCTGGACCAATGCTGCTGCTTGCTGCGACATTAAACCTCCGTTGCCCCGCGAAGCCAACAGTCCTAGTATCCCATATGATTCCACAAACAGAGGCTGCAGCAACGGGTTCGGCGATTTAGCGCAAACAATTTGCGGACGTCCGCTTATTGGCCATATGAGCAACCAATGTTTGGCTTTCGCCGGTTTGGCTTTCGCCGGTTTGGCTTTCGCCGGTTTGGCTTTCGCCCGCCAGTTACCAAGAAGCGGCCTCCCTCCAAGACCCGGTTCAAGGGCTGGCCACATGTTTTACCACCAGGTTGCAGAGAGGTTTCGCAACCCTTGTTCAATCTGTGATCGCGCGGCACGGACAGCTAGTAAAATTTGGTAGACCTTGAAGCATTCATTCTTTTCAAGTGTCGCTCTGTCGCGTCGCACAGGAGGAGAGATGGAAAAGCGTCGTCTCGGTAAAACCGATATGCAAGTCAGCGTGCTGGGATTTGGCGGCGCTGAAATCGGCTACCAGAATGCGTCACTGAAGACGGTGGAAGAGCTTCTGGTGAACGCCCTCAATCAGGGATTGAACATTATCGATACCGCTGAGTGCTACTCAGGCAGCGAAGAGCTCATCGGAGCCGCCGTCAGCAGTAGGCGCAAAGACTTCTACCTGTTTACCAAATGCGGACACGGTTCGCGGTACGACATTCATGAATGGACCGCGCCGCAAATCGAAAACAGCATCGATCGCAGCTTGAAACGCCTGCGCACCGACCATGTCGACCTGGTGCAACTGCATAGCTGCGACGAAGGAACTTTGCGCAAGGGCGAAGTTATTGAAGCCCTGCAAAAAGCGAAGAAGTCCGGAAAGACTCGATACATAGGTTATAGCGGCGACGGACGCGCAGCAAGATACGCGATCGAGACCGGTGCTTTCGACACACTGCAAACTTCAGTGAGCATCGCCGATCAAGAATCAGTGGAGCTGACGGTGCCTCTGGCCAAAGAAAAAAATATGGGCGTAATCGCCAAACGGCCAATCGCCAATGCCGCCTGGCGCGCCGGCAGCAAGCCCAACGATCCCTACCTGCAGCCCTACTGGGAGCGTCTGCAGAAGCTCAAATATGATTTCATCAACGGCAATATGGATCATTCCATCGCCACCGCGCTTCGCTTCACATTGAGCGTTCCCGGCGTAGCGACGGCAATCGTAGGCACAACCAAGCCCGGCAGATGGGCTGAAAATGCCAAACTGGTCTCGAGCGGGCCACTGCCCGACTCCGAGTTTCAAGCGATCCGCTCTCGCTGGAAAGCAATCGCCGGACCGGACTGGATAGGTCAGGTGTGACTAACGGCTATTGCTGCACTTTCTTCGGAGCCGGCTTGTCCACCTGAATTTGCGCTTGCGCGTATTTGATGTTTTCCTGATACTTAGCCGCGTTCAATGGATCGCCTGCGATTGCGCGCGTGTAAAAGTTGATGGCGCCTTTGAAGTCCTTGTTGTAATACATGAGCATGTAAGCCAGGCGGGCGGCCAACGCTCCATCGCCGGGATTGAGGTTGGCTGCTGAACGGTAGTGGCCGATCGCTTCGCCGTGCTTGCCTGCAACCTCCAGCCAGTTGGCATAGTCCAGCTGCATTTTGTAATCGTTCGGCTTGATCTTCGTCAGAGCCGCATATTCCTGATTGATCAGGGCTGAATCTCGGCGATTGAGTCCGATTTTCAAAATATCGTTGTGCACGTCTTCCAAATGATTGCCGTACTTCAGTGCGTCATTTAGAGCGGCCACAGCCTTGTCGTAATTCCGCAGCTGGAACCAAGTTTCTCCATACGCCCAAGCCCATTCTTTTTTCTTGGCAGGATCGAGCTCGAACAGTTTGTCCAGCGCACGCCGGCCTTCGCCCCAGTCGTTGGTCTTGGCGCATGACTCCCAATAGTTGCCGTAGAGCTCGAGTTGATTAGGCATCACAGCCAGCGATTCGCGATAGTGATGTTTGGCCAAATCGAAGTGCCCGGAGGAGAACAATTCTTGCGCTTGCTTGGCGTGGCGAGTAGCGGTGATGGAGCCTGTGGCGCCGGTGTCGTCTTCAAACTTACTGCCTCCCGGCGTGCTGCCCACAGGAGGAATCACAAGCGGCGGCGGGGTGCCAGGCAGAGCCGATTGCGTCGGCGGCGGCAAAGCGGGCTTAACTTCTGGCGGCGGCGCCACATACGGTTTGACCTCGGAATAATAGCCTTCATCCGAGTGACGTTTCTGGTTGTCGCTTTGCCTTTGCGACTCGCCTTTAACGCCGGAATAATATCCATCTTCCTGGTGACGGTGCTGATACTCGCTTAGATCGTCTTTGTGTCTTTTCGAGCCCGACGTCTCTTCCGGGGCGGCAGGCTTTTTATCCGCGGTGCTATCGGCAGCAGCAGCAGCGGGTTTGGCGGACTCCTCCGCGCAGGCGGCCGTAAAGGTGGCCGGGGCGGCCAGGCACAGGGCGAGTGAAAGTAGCAGGGCCTTGCGGTTGGCTTTGTCGGTCATCGAATTACCGTCCTCATAAACTAAGACTGCATCTGCCTATATATCCCACGACTCAGGCATTTAAACACGCGCGACCGATAAAAAAAGGTCCCCTTATTAACATAAGCGCGCGGAAGTTTTTCTCACACTTGCATGCATGGCTTGCATGCAAGTGCAACCATAGACGGTATCATGCCGCGGCAGACTGGCATCGACAATCGGTAAGCAGCTCCTATGCCTCGCAGATGTTAGGAAAGCCTAATTAGGCAAATTTCAGTCTTGTCGCAATTGCGCCGGCGATTCGCTTGATAACCCAAAAGCATTGAAGGCGGTCGATTTTCGCCGTCGTGGCAATCGGGCCTAATACGATGAGCTTCGTGGCTCATGTAAAAGTGAAATGATCTGCAAAAAGTATGCAATCAAGCGTGTGTTAGTATGGGTCCGCCCAGCGCTTCTTGCTCTGGTCCTTCGAGGGAATCAAGTGTTCAAAAACATTGCCAGGCAATCCGCAATACTGGTCGTGGCCGCATCGGCAACACTGGCGACAGCGGCCCAAGCTCAAGATCCGGCCGTACAGGCGACGCCGGACGAGGCAGCCAGCCAGGGCATGACACTTCCGGGCTGCGAATGGTCGCTGCCGTGCGAAACAAAACTGGACAGTGCCGGACAACGGCGGCCTGCCACCGCAGCTGGTACCAGACTTACCGGCAGCGTTACGCAGTGGAACATCGACGGCGATTTCAGCCAGCTTGTGGATGTATTGCTGGATGGCGCCCTGGGCGCCGATCCGAAATTCACAAAAGCAGATCATCAGCTCGCCCATTTCCGCAAAGGCACCGCCAATTTTATTTCCGGCGCTAAAGATGCGGCTGCCTATCTGGTGCCCATCCGAGGCTTTGCCCTCTCGTCTGAAGCCGCCGATGTTATCCTCGACGAAAAGATCAAGGTCAAGGACAAAGCCTCAGCCGAGTATGCGCGCCAGCGGATACTCGATGACGTGCATCCGCAGTTAGTGGCCAAAACCATGCAACTGGCCATGGCCGTGGGCACTAAAGATGCCGTGCAGCGAGACGAAGCAGTGAGCAATGCCGTCGCCTCGTTGTCGAAGCTGGTGGGTCCACAACGCGCTCAGCTCGCTCTTTCGCGTCTCGATGAATGGGGCAAGTTGCAATTCCCCGATTCGGCTTTTAGATCCGCGCCGGCATGGGATGTGGAAACATACCAGCAGAAGACCAGGCTGGTGACCAAGCTTGCCATGGACGGCGATCCGGTGATGCAGGAAATCGTCAATCACCTGAAAAAATACAATCATCAAACGAGAGCCGGACGTATCTCAGGACATGCGGTTCCGGCCGCGCTTTCGATTGCCAGTTTTGCGACGCCGGGATATGTGATTCCGGCGGCGCTCGAACTCATTGAAGCCGGCTACATTATGGCAACAGGCGGCACTGAAGAAAGCAAACTGGTCAAAGAGCTCTACTACGATAAGCGCGTGGAAAGCCGCTATCGCACCCTCAATGAGGAAGCGCAACTTGCGCTCGCTCAATATCAGAATGCCGTGAATTTGAAAAATCCGGCGTTGGTAGTGTGCTGCGAATCAGTGTTGACCCAACTTGTGGGACCAGAGAATCTTCCTCAGGTGCTCGGCCGCACGCTGCTATCGCACCAGATACAAGCCGATCCCAAAACAATGACGGCGACCAGCCGCTCACAAGCCGTGCAGTAAGCAGCGGGCCCGCACCGGATACGGTACCACCTTTCCGACTAAGAAGCGTGGATTATGCAAGCAATGCAATTACAGAAGCAGCAAAGGCCGCTAGCGCTGGTCGAGCTGCCTGTGCCCAAGCCCGCGCCCGGACAAATTCTGATCAGAGTCTCCGCTTGCGGCGTCTGCCGCACTGATCTGCACGTCCTTGATGGCGATCTTCCGAATCCGAAACTGCCATTGATCCTCGGACACGAAATTGTCGGACGTGTGGAAGCTCTCGGTGCTGAGGTAGACAACCTGAAAGTGGGACAACGGGTAGGCGTACCCTGGCTTGGCGGAACGGACGGCACCTGCTTCTATTGCCGGCACGGCGAGGAAAACCTGTGCGACCATCCACAGTTCACCGGCTACACCGTGGATGGCGGCTATGCACAATATACGCTTGCTGACTGCCGTTTTGCCGTTGCCCTGCCCGAAGGTGTTGACGACATCGCTGCAGCGCCGTTGCTTTGCGCCGGGCTGATTGGCTGGCGCAGTCTGGGCATGACCGGCGAGGCTCAACGGCTCGGGCTTTACGGATTCGGCGCCGCGGCCCACATCATCGCCCAGGTAGCGCTGCATCAAGGCAGGCAAGTCTTCGGCTTCACCAGGGACGGCGACGAAAAGGGGCAAGAATTCGCCCGCTCTCTGGGCGCTGTCTGGGCCGGCGGCTCAAGCCGGCAGCCTCCCGAGCTCCTGGATGCGGCAATCATCTTTGCGCCGGTGGGGCCATTGGTGCCCCTGGCGCTCACGGCGCTGAGGAAAGGCGGACGGCTCGTTTTGGGAGGAATTCATATGAGCGATATCCCGCAATTTCCCTACGATTTGCTCTGGGAAGAACGCTCGATCAAATCCGTGGCCAATTTGACGCGCAAAGACGCTGAGCAGTTTTTCGCGCAGATCACAGCCCATCCGGTGAAGACGACGACTACGACGTACCCGCTTACGCAGGCAAACCGGGCACTTGCTGATTTGCGCGGCGGGAAGCTCGAGGGCGCGGCGGTGCTGGATTGCAGATAAGGGCAACGCGCGGCCTCACCCTACAGTGGGCTTGCGCCCGCCGGTACATATGCGCCACCAAATAACAAAGCCGCGACCAAATAATAAAGCCCCGATTTCTCGAGGCTCATAGACAATTTTTCCAGGGCTCGCTGGTTATGCCGCGCTGCGTTTGGGCTTCCAGTTGACGGCGCACATGCCGCCTGCACATTGGTTTTCATCGGTAGAAGAAAGGCAATTATCAACGGTCTGACCAGTCTGGTGCGAGGCATTTACCGATTTGTTTGAGGCGACCTTTTGCTTCGCTTGAGTCTTCGAGTTCTTCTTCATGGATGCCACCTGCGGTTTCCGTTTTGGTAGCACCCATAATAGTTCGTTAATGCGCCCTTGTGGATGTGGAAAACACGCTGTCATGCGTAGTTTTCCCACTGCCCGCTCAGACGAGTGTTGACTTTTTTCCTCAGTCAACGGTGCGCAGAGCGGGGATCATCTTCTGCCGTGAAATTGAATTGCAGCAACTCGGCGCGCTGCAAAATGTCGTGTACTTCGCTGTCGGTGAGCTGCGGAAAGGTCTCGTACCAGGCGCCGACGGCGAAGAAGTCCGCGGGCGTTTGCAAAAGCACAACCCGATCGGCCGCCGCGCCGAATTGCCTCTCGGCCCCCACGGCGGCTACTGGTGCCGACACGATTATCTGTTGCGGATTTTGAGCACGCAAGGCTTGGGCCGCCGCCAACATCGATGCACCGGTGGCAATGCCGTCATCAACAAGCACACAAACTTTGCCGCGTCCATCAAAGGACGGTTTATTTCCGCGATAGGATTTTTCGCGGCGTTCCAGCTCGATAGACTCGCGATCGGCAGCGCGCTTAAATGTTTCCCTATCGATGTGCAACATGCGCACGACGTCGCTGTTAACGATGACTGTGCCACCACTGGCGATGGCGCCCATCGCCAGCTCCTCATGCCCGGGCACGCCGATTTTGCGCACGATGAAAACATCCAGCGGCAGCCCGAGCTCGGCGGCGACGGCAAACCCCACCGGCAGCCCACCCCGGGGCAGCGCCAGCACGACGGCATTTCGAATGTCAGCCAGAAACGCCAGCTTTTTTGCCAGTAGACGTCCGGCTTCATCTCTATCAGTAAAAATCATGATGCGCCTCGCCCAAGTCGCTTGCTATCGTGTTTCCGGCGGTATGAAATTGTCCACGGCCTGGTATGGCCGCAAATCCGTGTCGAATTCGGATACCGATGCAGCGATGGGCAGACCATAGTGACGCCAGGCGGCGAAGCCGCCCATAAGCAGGCGCACCGGGTAGCCATTACGTGCCAGAAGATAAGCAGCTTCCAGTGCAAGCGTGCAATCCTCATCGTAAGAATAGACAACCACGGGAATGTGCTTGCTCAAATGATAGATGTAGGCGTTCGGTTCTGCGCCTGCGAATGGCAGATTGACGGCTTTGCCAATGTGCGCGCAAGCGAAATCTTCCGGCTGTCGCACGTCAACGAGCTGCACCTCTTCCTGACTGTCGATGAGCTGTTGCAGCATCCGCGGACCAATCTCGTGGGTCAGCTTTTGCTGAAAGTAATCGGCCCCGCCCATCCTCTGCAATTTCAAAATATCCATAATTTTCCTCCAGCACTTCAGTTGCCGGTGCGGAAATGAATTATTCCGGTTGCCGAAGTGGCAAGGAAATAGTTCCCTCTAGCGTTCGGCTTGAGCCGATGAGCTCGCGCTGGATTCAGCCACTTTCTTTTGCTGAGGCTCGCCCCGTTCAGCTTCGTTTTTCGCCTGGGGTTCGGAAAGCCGTAAAGCATGAAGCGGCGGCAGAAAACGCCCGCTTTCCTTCATGTATTGGGCGTACTCGGGTCCAAACTCCGAGGACTGGCTCAAGCGTTGCTCTTCCTGAGCCGCCGTGCGGTTAAGCACAATCAGACCATAGGCCAGGCACAAGAGGGTGCCGATTTGCAGGCAACACAGAAAGCCTGCCACCAGCGCCAGCAGGTAAGAAGCGTAGATGGGGTGGCGGATATAGCGATATGGGCCGTAGGTGACGAGGTGACTGACGCTACTATCGGCCTGGTCGTGAAACATGTGCAAGGGCACACGGTGGGTACCGATGGCCATACCAAGCAACAAGATGGACAAGGTGGCAAAGCAAACGCCAATCAAGACCGACACTTCGCCCCAGGGCGTATCGTTGCCGATGATGGGCGGCAGGATGCCTATTTTGGCTAAGCCCAAAAATGCCGGACAAGCAAACAGGGGTGCTGCCGTCATCCAGAAATGAGCTCCCAGCTTCGCTCCTTGTTTGAAAAATTTGCGCGGCAGAAGCGCTATGAAGCCGAAATTGATCAGGCACAGAAGTAGGATGCCGTCGTTAACCATGAGTACGCGTTGGTTCCGTGTATTTGCTGCCTATCCATTATGAATGATAAGGACGCAGTTTAGCCATAAACAGTACCGGATTAAACTAAACGACATGCAAAACTTGCTGGGCTGCGTGTTTCGATCGAATGGTCGAGTTTGCAGGAAAGAAGCAGGCTCGCGCAGCGTTTATAATGGAACCAGTTTTATCGTGACATAAAGAGGATATATGACCGACCCCACTCCTGACGATTCGGCTGCCAAGCAAGACGAACAATTCAATTTCAACTGGTGGATGACCATGCTGCCTTTCTTGGCCGCCATCTGCTGGTTTATCTTTCAGTGGTCGCACGATCGCACCAATATGACCTGGCTGGTTTATTCGGCAATCGCGCTTGTGGTCGGGTTGGTCCTCGGCTCGGTGGTCGCCGCCGCCAGCGGCTCTAGCACCGCAGATGGTGGCGCAGGTCCGGAAAGCAAGTAGAGCTTTTGCCCTTTTCCTTTAATGATTCCAACCGTGCTCGCGGCCGTAGCTTTCAAACTGCAGGATCTGCTGCGGGCTGAGCAGCCGGCGAATTTCAAGGCGCATCAAACAGTATTTGGAAGTGATTTCGCTCGATAAATGCCCGAGCTCCACTTGCTTGGCCATGACCATTTCGGCAGCGCCACCTGAGAGCATCGAGCCGATGAATTCCTGCTGTTTTTCCCTGTACTGATCGCGCAGCGGTTCGATGGTCGACCGGTAGGAGATGACGATGTGCGAAATTTTTTGGCGTTGTTCGGTATTGGCTTGAATTTTTTCCAGGATCGGCTCTAGATGGTAACCGTAAGGCTTGCTCAGGTCGAGCCCGCCGGACTTTTCATTGGCCGCCTTGCCCGGCGTCGCCTGGTTTTGGGATTTGCCGACGGCCGCCGTTGCCGGTGCGCCGGCCTTATTGGGCTCGGCTGAAGCCGCCAAGCACAAGCAAGAGCAGACGGCCAAAACGCCCACCGATACTGCAATTTGGTTGATTGCCTGGAAAGACATGCAACACCTGCACGGATATCTGCGATCTATTATGCCTGCTTTTTATTTCGCACGCGAGCCCCATTGGCATAGCGACAATTTATTGCCGGCGAGGGCGCAGGCTTGTCAAGCAAAGCGTGGAAGTGGTTCAATCTTAACGGCAGCACCGTAGGGGCGATGCCGGCATCACCTCTTACCGACAAAAGAAGCCGACTCTTGCCATTCGAAGACGAGCGACGAACCAACAGCCAGCGTCTGCAGTATCTCAAGCAGGCTAATCACGTCTCGGACGCCATGATTGCGGCGCGCCGCACGATGATGTTCGGCATCAATATCGGGTTGTTCGTATGCGGATGCGCATTTATCTACGTCCTCGTTTGCGTCGGCCTCGAGCTTTTGAAAGTGCCTGATTTGTCCTTTTTGGAGCACTACCAGCCTGTAGGCTATGTGCAAATCTTCGATCGTTATGACAAATCGATTTGCCAAATTGAAGGTGCGGAAAAGCGCAAGATTATTCCTTTGGAGAAAGTGACTCCGCATTTGCAACGCGCCGTGCTCGCGGCCGAAGACCATCATTTCTACGAGCACCACGGCATTGATTTTTTCGGCATCGTGCGAGCGACTGTCGTCAACATCATCGCCCGGCATGCCGTTCAAGGCGGCTCGACTATCACGCAACAGCTGGTTAAAAACCTGTTTTTCGAAGATGAAAAACGCGGGCTTATGGTGAAGATTGCCGAGGCAATAGTCTCATCTCAGCTCGAGCAGCGCTATTCGAAGGAAAAGATTCTCGAGCTCTACCTCAACGAGGTCTACTTCGGCAACGGCGCCTACGGCATTGAGCAGGCGGCTAACCTCTATTTCAATAAAAGCGCCGCCGAGCTTTCCGTCGCGGAATCCGCTTATATAGCCGGGCTTATCCGTTATCCGGCGCGCGGTGGAACGCGCGAGTACCGCAAGGAAAACATGGAGCGCCAGCGCGACGTTATCGACAAGATGCTCGAATACGGCTACATCAGCCACGAACAATGGCAGGAGGCGCGCTGGGAGCAACTTACGTTCAAGGCGCGGCCGCAAAGGAAGATCGTCTGCCCGATTACCAAGTACCCGTACTATATAAGCTACGTTCTCGACCTGGTACGCGACGATTTCACCGAAGGCGAGATGCAGCGCCATGGACTGAAGGTTTACACCAATCTTGATCCTCTGTCCCAGGATGCAGCCGTGCGCGTTTTGACCAACGGCATTCGGCATGCGCCTTCCGGTTGCACACAGGGGGCACTGGTCTCGGTAAACGTACGCGACGGAGCCGTCCTGGCTCTCGTCGGCGGCGTCGGCGATTACATGAGCCACCAGTGGAACTGCGCTACCAACCCGCACACGGCCGGCTCCGCTTTCAAGCCGTTCGTCTATTTAACTGCCTTCAATCGCGGCTTGCTTGCTCCCATGAGCGAGATAGAGGATAAACCGCTGGTGGTGGCAATGAATCACGGTGAGCCCGACTACAAGCCGAAAAATTTCGACGGCAAATACATGGGCGACATCACCGTCACCGAAGCCTTAGCGCTCTCCCGTAACACATGCGCAGTGCGGGCTGCGCAACTGGTCGGCATCGACAGCGTCGTTGAAACGGCGCGCAATGCCGGCATCAAATCGCGGCTGGATGTGCAACCGTCACTGGCTCTTGGTTGTTCGGCGGTTTCGCCTCTGGAGATGGCCGGTGCCTACGCCACTTTCGCTCGCGGCGGCGTTTATATCAAACCCACCGTGATCAGGCACATCGATGATAAGAACGGTCGCATGCTTTGGACCGCCGTGCCGGATCGCAACCAGGTTTTCCCCACCCAGTCCGTGGCGCAATTGGTGGATGTCCTGCAGGAAGTGGTGGCGCAGGGCACAGGAGCCCAGGCGCGCTTGAAAGACCGCCCGGTGGCCGGCAAGACGGGTACTGCAGATCAGGCCAAAGACCTCTGGTTCGTCGGGTTCACTCCCGATCTCGTCACCGCCGTCTGGGGCGGCAGCGAAAACAATCGCCCGATTCCCGGCAGCCATACTACAGGTGGTACGGTGATGGCGCGCATCTGGCGCGAATACAACCAGGCGTATTATGCGCAGCACGACGTGCCCAACGGCTGGTTCGTGGCTTGCACGCATTTAGCCGGCAACTTCAAGTTTCCCAGCAGAGAAGCGCTGAGCGAAAAGGCGGAAAAGGAGAAGTCCGAGAAAAATGGCGGCGATACGGCCAAACCAACGCACCATGTGGCACCGCCTGTGGTGCGGTACGAAGACATCGATCCCTCAGAAAGGCGAACCAGCGTAGTCAGGCATCCAGCCGTGATGCGCCCGGGCCGCGGTGTGGTCGACTATCGCTGGTCGCACTGACGGGCGGGCGCCATACCGCCCTATGCGACGCGTTCGGATTCCAATGAAGAAGATGGAGCATCCAACTGCGAGGCGATCAATTCGCTTACCAGCCGATTCATTTCTTTGGGATTGTAATTGACTTGCGACGGATAAACCGGCGGCAAGATGCGCAGTTTGATCGGGCGATTAAAATCAACCAGCCAGGCGCCTCTGGGCAGGATGTGACGGGTGCCGTCTATAGCGATCGGTAAAACCGGAGTATCGGTTGCGCAAGCCAACTTGAACGGTCCATCTTTGAACTGCAACAAGCGCCCGTCAAAGGTACGCTCCCCTTCTGGAAAAATAAAAATGGAAGTTCCTTCCTGCAGGTGCCTGAGAGAGCGGCGCATCATGCGCCTGACGCTGCGCATATCGCCCGGGGCAAGCGGGATGTAGCGATTGATACGCATGAGCTGTCCGACGCCGAGCATGCGCCAGATCTGCACTTTCGCCACCCACTTATAGTAAAAATTCAAACGGGACAAAACCAGCACATCGATTAACGACTGGTGGTTTGCTACCAATACAAATGTTTGTTTGCCGCTTACTTGGGCTAAATCTTCAATATCAAGACGCCATCCCGGGTTGAGCATTATGTAGTGGTGGGACAGCCATAAAGTCAGCCGATGAGCCACCCTGCCCTGCGGGTCGCGACGGCTGAGCAGCACCCTAGTCAGGGCAATCAAGCAAGCGCCGATGGTGGATGTGGAAAAGAAGTACAAACAAAATAGAATGGACAAAACCGACTGCCGGAGCCGGCAGACAAAGGTCTTTTGTTGAAGCGTGAGAGGTGACTGGCCAGACGCGCCAACGATCTTCATCAGGAATCCTTTTTCATAACCGTTTAAAACGGCTTTCGAGATGCTAAAACTTCAAAGCACCTTGACGTAAGGGGACTCAACTTTGGTTCCAGGGAACAGACCATGAAAAAGGCGCAAAAGCCGCTCAGACCGCCGATGCGCAGCTTGTATGTGCATATGCTTTTCTGCCTGTCCGCCTGCATACCCATGGCAACTGCGACGCCTGCCAATCAGCAGCCCCTGCCGCATTCGGCCCACTCCCACCTTAGCAATCACCAGGCGCTGGAACAACTGGTCGCGCAATTGCATACCTCAACAGCACAAAAGCGCATAAGCGCGCTGAAAGCGCTTTCAGCCATGGGACCAGCCGCTGCCAAGGCCGTTCCCGACATTATCGCCGTGCTCAACGACAATCGCTATTTGGGAGCAGGCGCTCAATTCAGCCGGCGCATATCGCCGGCGGTGACGGATGCCGCCATCGAGGCATTCTCTAAAATAGGCAAGGATGCCGCCGACGCCGCGCCTTATCTGGTGCAGATGCTGGACGATCGCAACGAGCTGTTTCGGCGGCAACAAATTATGGATGCGTTGAGCAATATCGGTGCCGACAACACTGCCACTGCGACCATCATGCGCGTAGTGTGCGAAGAGGGCAAGTTTACAAACACCAGGCTGCAAGCCATAAAACTTCTCGGGCAGATCCGTCCGCCGGCAGTTGATTCCATCGACCTGCTCAAAGAAATCGCCGAAGACAAAAACGATCAAGAAGCAAGAAAGGCAGCACTGCAATCACTGAGCTCCATCTCGCAAGCGGCACAACGTGCGGATTACGCAAAGCCGACGGCAGATCGCGCCGAACAAGTTACGCTGACGGCGAAGCTGGCCGCTGGTCAGGACAAATCAGATCGATTGGCTGCGCTCAACAAAGTGAGCGACCTGGGAGCCAAGGCATCGCCTTTGGTGCCTAAATTGATTGCCATGCTCGATGATGGTGACAGCGACATTGAAAGCGCCGATCTCGATGCGCTGGCAAACATAGGTGTGTCCGCGGCGGCAGCCACACCAGCTTTGGTGGCGCATCTGTTTGTGCAAAAGGATGACTCGCGACGAGCGGACATATGCCACACGATAAGCGTTATCGATCCCCAGGGCAAGCTCAGCATTCCGCTTGTGCAGCCGGCCTTAGACGATCCTTTTAAAGCCAAGATCGCCCTTGAGCTTTTGGATGAGCTTGGCACCCCTTCCAGCTCGTCAGTAGCCGAAGCTACGCGTAAGCGCTGGTGCCTTAAATAAGCGGCATACATGCCGCCGCTACAATCCTTTGAAGCTGAGCGGAACCTGTTCATGAGTCAGTCGTCATGGCTCAGCGGCTTATCGAGGGATGAACGATGAAAGTGCAAAGAATTTCCACGGCACTCAGCCTGACGTTGCTGGCCGCGCTGGCAGTGGCTCCAGTTGCCAAAGCTGTGGGCGATCCCAACATCGACAGCGGCGTGGGCTCTGCCGATTCGCGTGGTCCCTACGGCTTCAATCACACCGGACACAAGCCGATCTTCGATACCCCGCCCAATGATTATGGCGTCTGGCGGGACGCTTATGGCGGTTTGCGCGACTCCGGAATGCAGCCGGATAATCTAACAACGCGGGTTCCGGAGCCGACGTGGGACGATACGCATCCCCTCGGCCCGCCGGTGCCATCAGGCTCTCCGGGCGGATTGGCCTCCGGTCTGGGCGGTGGTATAGGATTGGGCGGCCTGGGCGGACTCGGGCTCGGCTTCCCGCTGGGCGGAGGACTGGGCTCACTCGGTGCATTCACAGGCGTGTCGCCGATTTCCGCAGCCGCAGCCGCGTCGCTCACGAATCCTTTGCCGCTGGGCAACGGCACAGGACTTGGCCCATATAACTTCCCGCGCACCACATTCGGTTTTGCCGGCGCTCCAGGGGCGTTTTACCCGGGCGCACCATTTACAGGGCAGCGCTACAACGGCCAGGGCAGCGGTTATATCGTCAACCCATCAGTGACTACAAGGAACGTCACCAATGGCGGCACCTCGACGAACACGACGACGTGGAACACGACCTACGGCCCGGCCCAATTCAGCCAGGCAACCAGCGGTCCGGCCAACAACGAAACGGTGGTCACCACGTTCATGGTCAACGGTAATACTTATTCGAGCACATCGCAGGGCGTGCAGGCGAGCACTGCGCCAACCAGCGTTATGGATCCCAACATCGCCAACTTGCTAACCATGTTCGGATTGAACGTGCCCACGAACCTGCCGGGGGCCAACAGCTCGATTACAACCACGCTCACGACCGGCAATGCCACGCAGAATCCATATCTGCCCAATGGCTATAACTTCGATCCCAACGCCTTCATCCACAACGGTTTCAGCGGCACCATAGGCAGCAGTGGCGCCGCGACCCCGGCTACAGCCGGCGGTCAGGACGCCTACTTCTGGACCAACTTGCCGGGCGGCAGCGGCATGCTCGGATCTAGTTTCGCCACCCAGGCGACCTCCGGCGGCCAGCAGAGCGCCTTTTTTGGCGGCAACTTCGGCTCGAACACAATCGGCGGCGGCTATCCGACCAACGCCACAGCCGGCAACTGGCGCAGTGCTGAATATCCCAACGTCGACATCGGCAACAACGGCGGCATTGGCGGCGGCAATCTGGCCAGCGTCGGATTCGGCTTGCCCGGTTACGGTGTGCCTAATTTCGGCGTCGGCTTCCCCGGCTACTCCGGCGGCGGAGGCGGTGGAATCGGTGGCATGGGTGGTGCGGGCTTCGCGAGCGGATCAGCGCCAATCGGACCAGGCTATGCCGGCGGAGGCAATGCCAACGGATCGATCACCGGCTACGGCGGCACCGGAACAGGCGCCGGCACCAGCGTGTACACCAGCACTGCCAGCGGCAACGGCACCAATCAGGCGGCGACTACCACAACCGGCACTCTGACGCCGTCGGCGGGCGCCTCTTCGTTCACGCAAAACGTGGTGACCGCGCCAGTCAACGGCGTCATGTCGTCAACTACGGACACGACCCCGGGCGGCACATCGACCACCAACAGCTTCAGTGCGGTATTCCCGGAAACGCCGGCCATCGGCGGTGCAACAGGCGGATCGTACGGCATGTCCGGCGGATCGCCTCGTGCGCAAGCTGGATCTACAGAACCCAGTCCAATCAGCTCGCGCCTGCCGGTACGCACCAAAGGTGGTGCGCGCCTAGACAACGGAGACGGTGCCTACGGATTTTTCGGCGGCACACCAGCTGTGGTATCAGCCGTCATTAGCGGCAGCGAATACGGTATGCCTTTCATCGGCAACCAGACACCGATGGGGGCGTATACGGCTTCGACCGTCTTGCGCGGGCGCCGGGCCGTGGAATCGCACGCAGCGGCCGGCTACGGACCGGCAGGCAACATCACAACCGATCTCGAGCCGAAACTGGCTGCCATGCACCTCACGGCTTGCCAGGCAATCGGACGGGTAATCGGATCGATGCGCTTTGCCAACGGCGACATCCTCACCTACGGCAGCAACGGAACCTTGCGCCTGGCCGTTGACAACAGCGGCACGATCACTTTAAACGACGGGGAGATCTTGACATTCAAGAAAGCCACGCCGGAAGTGCGCGAGGTGGCGCTGCGCAGCACGCTTCTATTCTAAGGAACGTAATCAGGGGCGACGCCAGGCGTCGCCCCTACGCGCGTGTCCCGTCCGTCATAACGCTCACGTTATAAAACGAAACGTTGGTCTCATGGCTTAGGAACATGGGGCAAACGGCCGCGTCTAATTCAGTGTTGCTTGCGAGAGCGGACTTCGATGCCCTCAAAGCGGCGGCAGCGATCTGTTTGCAGACTGCACTTGCGGGACGAAGGAGTGAAAAATGTCTAGCGATATTACTAAATTCTTGCCGGCTGTTGCCACCGTGGCTATGCTGGCTCAAACCATTCCGGCGATGGCTCAATACGGTTCAAACACCGGCTACACACCACCGCCTAATGGCGATCAATACAACAGCAACAGCAATTTCAGTCCTACACCTCCGCCCAATTACCAACAGGGACACGTCGCTTATGTCCCGGCCGGATTGAGCTTTCCTGTAAGTTTGTCGACCGCAATATCTACTGATGTGGCGAGATCGGGAGATCTGGTTCAAGCTCAATTGAACGGTCCCATCGATCTCGGCGGCGGTTGCATTCCGCCGGGCACGACAATAATAGGACAGATCACCGAAGCCAAATCGGGCGGCTTCCTCGGTCGTTCCGGCATGATGACGGTAAAATTCAACCGCATGCGTCTGCCCAATGGACAAGAAGTACCAATGTCCGCCCACATCGTCGGCGGCATCGGCAAATATCAGCAAGTCGGCAACGGCAGCGACACCTTCAAAGGTGAAGGCGCCGGTACCAAAGTCGGACAAGTGGCCTTGCGCGGCGCGGTCGGTGCCGGTCTCGGCGCCGCACTCGGCACCGCCGTTGGTGCCATCGCCGGCGCCGGCACACATCGCCCCTGGTATGCAGGCGGCGGCAGCCTGGCAGGGCACGACGCCGGTCGCGGCGCCTGGTCAGGAGCAGCTATCGGTGGCGGCTTGGGCGTAGCAGACAGCTTGCTGTTGCGCAAAGGCCGCAACGTGACGATACCGTCGGGCCAAAACATGCAACTGCAATTGGATTCCCCGATTCAACTGTCGCAAGGATTCCAAACCGGTCAGTTTTAAGCCAGCAGCCACGCATAAGCTGGAGCCAATAAGGGTGGTCGCATGGCGGCCGCCCTTTGCGTTGTTTGTGGATGCAGAGCTAGAAGAACCGCAAACCCCGCGAGGCCACCGCTCGTTGATTCGCCAAGTCGATTTCATGCTGAATCTGCTGCATCTGCGCGATGATCTGCCCGTCGCCGGCGTGAGAGTTTTGCAGCTGTTGCCGTTTTTTGATCGCCGCATTTAGCAGGTGACGCAGCCTCACCGCCTCACTGGGAACCAGCGTCGATCGGGCTTCGGCGAGAGAAAGATTTTTGCCGACCGATTTTTGCAACGCATCAATATTGGTGCAGACCGCATCTGGAGTGAGAGACACCGCTGCCAGAAGTCCGATCACCAGGTAATCCGATGGTTTGCGCATATGCCTGCACCCGCACCGATAATTATCTGGCGATGACGGGCAGTGGCAGTGCTTGTTCCGAAAGGGCGGCGCGATGCGCCTTTTTCAGCAATAAGTCTACAGATCGTCGAGCAGCTTGCCGAGGAAGCGACCGAACTTGCGGGCGCTGTCTTTCAGTTTGTTTCCATCGCCGACATTGCGCATGATTTCGTCAGCAGCGATGAACGTTTGTCCGCCGATTGCCAGAGCCGCCCAGCTCCATGTAAACGGGTTGTTGGGATCGAAGCCGTCGATCGCTGTTTGAGTAACGATTTCGGCCAGTTCGCGAGGCGTCATGTTCAAATTATTCTGTTTGTCCAGGCGCAGGAAAAACTTCTGCAAAATTCCCGAGATCGGATTGTGAGTGACTCCGAACACCATCCAGTTGCCGTGCGCGTCTACCGCCGGCTGCATGTTGTCGGCAAGATCGAGCCCCACCCAACAGCCGGGCGCCGTGCCTGCGACCAGCCGGCGAGAACCGTCGGCAGCCGGAGCGCTTAACTTGAGGCTGGTAATCGTGCGAGGAATCGAGCGATGCAAATCCAGCCCGATCGTTTTCAATTCTGCCGGCGACTCGAACGGCAGCGCAATGCCAATGCCGTTGAGACGGTCTATTTGCAGTTGATCTACCGACCTCGTCAGGTGAAGCTCTATCTGCGAAGCCAACTTCAAAGCAACGCCGCCCAAGTCACAGACGTTGTCGTGCTGTCGTTCCAGTTGAATCTTCTCGCCTTCTTTCACTACGCGATTGCCGCGTTCAAGAAGCGATCGCGTTAGCGGGTCGTCAATCTTGATACTGGCCGTACGCTCGAAGAACATGACGAGATCTTTGTTTTGCTCGCGAAGAAGCTCGCGAAAGTGCACGGCGTTGGAAAGATATTCGCGAAACTCCTGCATGATAACCGGTAGTTGCACCGAGACCTTGCGGGCTTTCACAAGCAAGCCGACAACCATATCCTTTCCGGCCGTTTTCACTCGTTGCAAAAGATCGCCAGAGTGCGGAATCACACCGTGCTCGTCCAGCAATGGAATAACGGTGCACACCCCTTTTTTCGCGGTCAGCGTCAGTTGGCGCAGCGCCAACACTTTGCCGCCGACGTTGAACGTGACGCCCGTGACGTCGGTAAAGCTTGCTTCGTCGGGAAGCTTTGCCGACAAACGAAAATTGACGTTGCGCTCGACCGTCAGTTGTTGCACGAAGCCCTGGCTCATCGCCTGAGGCAAGGAGACGAATGTCTTTTCCGAACGGTGCATCACCGCGCCTTTCTCGTCGGAGGCAAAAGCGGTCACGGTATTGAAAATGTGAAAGAGATCGAAGGCGAGCTTGTCGCGTTCGGGGATGGTGAGAAAATCGGCGCCTTTAAGCGCGTCTATAAAGTATTGCCGCAGATCGAGTCCTGAAGATTCGACGATGAGCTTCGGAAAGTCGCTTGTCTTCAAGTGTATGCCGTGCGGATGCAGGCGCAGATCGACGAGCTCCGGCAAATTGACATACGTCATCAGAGCGCGTTTGATTTCATCGATCGGCGCGTTGCCGGTTGAGGCTGCGTTCATCGCCCGTTTCCGAACAATCCTGTTGCTGGTTATACCCGTTTTTCCTTAAATTGTCGACACTGAAAAAGGAATGCCACCATTTCTGGTGGCATTCCAAGGCTTCCCCATTCAAAACTTTGTGGAAAGGGCGACTGACCCTATCCTCTACATCAACAATGTTTCGATCTGCCGCAGGTTGTATCTGACGGATTTGAGGTCAGAGTACTTATTGTCTGCAGCGCGGCTCAGGTCGTCGACGATGCGCTGATCACCCATTCTTTGGAAATCGCGAATCTGTTTTTGCAGATCGTCGTAATCCTGAAGCAGCCGTTTTTCTCTTAAAAGCAACACGTCATGTTGATCTTGCAGCCTGCCCACTATCGCCTGGTCTCTAATAATGGCTTGAGCCGGTTGAGCAAACAGGCAGGACAGGCTGACCATAATTGATGCGAGCATAAGCCCGATTTGAATTGTCCGTTTCTGTAATTGCATAACCATAACCTCGCGGTATGGTAGTAGACTACTAGGATAAATGGACCGTTTGAAGAGCCACTTTTCGAAACAACCATCAGTCCACTTGGTATGGTCTCATAATGGACTTTCCAATCCAATTAGATAGCCAATCTAATGTTCCGCTGCACCGGCAGTTATACGACGAAATCCGCCGCAGTATTCTATCCGGGCGCTTGCCGCGCGGCCAAAAGGTGCCGTCGACAAGAAGCCTTTCCGATTCGCTTGATATCTCCCGGGCGACTGTAACAATGGCTTACGAATACTTACTAAGCGAAGGCTATTTGGAGGCCACTACGGGCTCGGGTACATATGTGTGCCGCCAACTGCCCGACGAGTTGTTACGAGCAAAGAGCAGCGACGGCAAACGGAAGGACAGCAGCACCGTCGGTCGCAAGCCAGGCCCAGTGCCGAATTACAAGCGCCTGTCCAAATTCGGCAGCCACCTGCGGGACAAGCCCTGGATGTCTCTTGGCGGCTATGAGCCGGAAATTCAATTTTCGTTCGGCCGTCCTTCTATAAATGATCTGCCGATGCGGCAGTGGATGTCACTTTACAACGAGCGCGTTCGCAATGCGGAATTCAGCGAGCTCGATTGCCCAAGCAAGGCCGCCGGCTATCTGCCGCTCAGACAGGCGATAGCAGGCTACCTGTCTCGAGCGCGCGCGGTGGCATGCCAGGCAGAGCAGATTGTGATTGTGAATGGATCCCAACAAGCAATCGATCTTGTGACACGTGTGTTGGTAGACCGCGGTGATGCAGTCGGCATCGAGGACCCGGGCTACATAGGAGCCAAGAAATCACTGGAGTCTCAAGGTGCACAATTGATCGCATTGCCTGTGGACAGCGCCGGCATCGTCGTCGCCCACCTCAAACAGCACGGCAATAACCTGAAACTGGTGTACGTGACGCCGTCGCACCAATTTCCCACAGGCGTGGTCATGTCTTTGCCTCGCCGGCTCGAGCTTTTATCCTGGGCGCACCAAACCGGCACCTACATCATCGAGGACGACTACGACAGCGAATATCGCTACACGGGGCGCCCGATTCCCGCGCTTGCCGGATTGGAACACCACGAGACCGTCATCTATATGGGCACGTTTTCGAAAGTACTTTTTCCGGCGTTGCGCCTTGGATACTTGGTATTGCCGCCGCCGTTGGTGTCTGTATTCGAGCGCGCGAAGTGGATTGCCGACAGACATTCGCCATTGCTCGAGCAGCAGGTGCTCACCGACTTCATCAACGGCGGATTTCTTGATCGTCACATCAGACGGATGCGCGCGCTGTATGAGCAGAGACGAAAGACGGTGATCTCTGCGTTAAGAGATCATTTCGGCGAGAATGTCACCACATATGGTGACAATGCCGGCATCAACATTTTGATTCGTTTGAAGACCGACAAGTCCGATCAAGAAATTTTGTCGGCCGCTAAAGAGCTTGGCATCTCGATTGCGTCGACATCACCTTTCTATTTAGGAACGGCTCCAGCCGGCGAATTCTTACTCAACTATGGCGGGTTATCGGAAGAAACGATCAAAGAAGGCGTACGAAGATTGAGACTGGCTGCACATTGACAACTGTTTTTTATCTGCCGTATTAGAAATTTGTCTCATCTGTGTGTTACCGTTGTAGTATACGCGACGGGATATCCGCACCGATACTACATCTAGTACCGGCGGTCATTAGAGAGGTCAAGTCATGACGGTCCGCAATACAGAGGCCACCGCGAAGCAGCCGGCTGTGGAACAACCCGTTGCCAAGCCATTGGACGAGCTTCCCAAGAAAGAGCGCGAGAAGATCACTTCCGAGTTGCTGCGCATTCACACGTTGGTCAGCAATGTCGCTGACGCAGAAGCGCACAAAGACAAGCGCTCCGACAAAGCCGAGCGCAGCAATAAGATCGACGCCAAACCAGGCAAAGACTAATTCGCTGGGCGCGGCGATATGCCGCCCTAAGTAATGTTTTAGACGCCGCGCGGATAATTTTCACCGGGGTAAAATGCCCCTGCCTCGAACATCTCGTCGAGCCCGTTTGCGTACACGTCGCTGGGTTCGCTGTGAATAGTGTCCCAAGTTGAGATGTAGTCCAATTCGGTGACGTATTTGCCGTCGTCGCCCTGGGAGATTTCTTGCGGTTGGACGCGGGCTATCCGCTGTTTTCGGTGCTCGTGGTTAGCGTCCGGATTCCGATTCTGTTTTGACATCACCGCCTCCTTGCCCTGTGGGGCTGTCAGCTTTCAATTCCGAATCCTGCATCGGCACTTGCAGCTCATCAGTAATAGCTTTGACCTCCGGCAACCGAGCCGCCAGTTGCTTGATCTTGCCCCGTTCCGTGTCGTCATTGACGGCACCGCGCAGGGTCATGTTGCCGTTTTGTGTGCTGACAAAAACATTTCGTGCATCCACCGACATGGATGGGTCTGCCATTATGGCTCTGCGGAGCGCTTCGCTTGCTTGGATATCGGCAGCTCCGGCTACCGGATCAGTCCGCTGAATAACCGCGGCGCGCGCCTGAATGTTGGTATCGCCAGCGGTATCAGCATGCCGGGCGTGGCAAGCCTGCAAGGACGTGACTGCGATCAATATCACCAACCACCTAGACATGACCACCTCCGCCTAACAGCAAGCTTTGGCTAATGACCAGCTTACCGGTGAAAGGTTCCATACACACATATGGATTGCTCAACAGGAACTTCATCTGTGCGGCCGCGTCTGGCGAGCAGGGCAATGGGACCAAAGAGAACCAAGTATGTTGCAACGAACTCGTCGCACGTTGTTATACGTTTTGGCGTCGGCATTCTGTGTCTCCGGCTGCATCAGCAGCGTACAGGATTGCCGCGCGAGCATACAAACTATGGGCGCAATGCAGCTTTTTAAGCCGTCTGATTTGGCTCCGCCGGCCAATCAACCGACCACCGAGCAGAAGAGCTCAGCGTCGCAACCAGACAGCACGGTGCCAGCCGGGTTCTTGGTGGCCAATGGTCATGTGTCCAATTCCTTCATGCAGGAAATAAACCGGGACACATCGATACTGCCTTCAAAACTGCTCAAAGCGCTTTCTCGGGGCGGCTACAAAATTGAGATGAGCCACACGGTTACCGAGGCGGTGCCGGCCGCTCGCAACGAGCAAGTGCGTGGCTATGCTCCGCACTCGACTTGGGACGCCGTCTTTGGCATGTTCAACCGCTCTTCGCATAAAGTGGTCATGGCGGAATTCGCCCAACCTCAAAGCTCGAAAGATCCCGAGCATCTGATCACGCTCAATATTCCCGAGCGCCGCAGCGGCATTTTGCGTCATGAATTCGGACATGCAGTCGATGATTACCTGGCTAATTTTTCCCACACTCCGGAATTTCGCCAAGCCTACGATAAAGGAAAGACTGGACTGACGGCCGCGGAAAAATCCGTCCTCTGGTATTACCTGCAGAAAGGGGACGCCGGTGCGGAAGAAACGTTTGCCTAGTTGTTCGCCTCGCTCGATCAAACCGCCTGCGATCGCAATTCGGACGAACTTTTGCACAAACACTTCAGCGAACTCAGCGATTTGATCCGAACCAAGATTGGCTCTATCAATTAACGACCGCTAGCGCGCGATGTTGTCCACAATCTGGGTCATCAGATGGATGCCTTCCAGATAGTTTTTTACCGGAATGCGCTCATCCTTACCGTGCATGGTGGCCATGTGCTCGGCATCGATGCGAAACGGCATAAATCCGTAAGCCACGGTGCCAAAGTTACGAAAGAAGTGCGAATCGGTAAACCACGGCACCACTATCGGTACGACAGGGGCTCGCAGCGGTCCTGAACTGTTCGCGACGTCGGTAATTACCTTAAATAGCTCGGTATCATACGGTGAGGGATCCGCTTTCACATATTCGAGAACTGAAACCTTCACCGAAGGATCGTCTATCTTATCTTCAATTTGCTTGATGAACTGATACTTGTCTGTGTTGGGCAGCAACCGGCAATCGAGCTCGGCCGTGGCTTCAGCCGGAATGACGTTGGTTTTATAACCGGCTTTGAGAACCGTAAGCGATACCGTGTCTCGCAACATCGACGAGAGCAGTTTGTTCTTGAGCAATGCTCCGTAAATTTTCGGTTCTTGCACTGATTGGGTTATATTCTTGAAGTAGCTACGCACCGGCTCGTCCTCGGTGACGGCGATGTCTTCGAAGAACCTTTTCACCGAAGGTATTACATTTGGTGCAGGCGGATTGTTAACTACATGCGCCAACGCGCGCGCCAGGCGATTGGGAGCGGAGTCGGTAATCGGCATCGAGGCATGTCCGGCCTGCCCGGTAGCCGTCAGTCGCAACCACATCACCGACTTCTCGGCGACGTCGACTCCCCAGAATTTGGGCGTCCCATCGTCTCTCGTGTCGATGCCGAAGCCTTCATTGATGAGATACTCTGCGTCTTTCACCAACTGCGGATGATTTTTCGTCATCCATTCCGCGCCGGCGGCTCCGCCCACTTCCTCATCCGGAGTCCCGAGAAATATGATGTCACGATCGTGTTGGGCACCGGCGCGCTTGATGCTCACCATCGCTTCGAGCTCGGCCATTCCCGTGCTCTTCATGTCGATGGCGCCGCGGCCCCAGATCTCATTGTCGTAGACTTTGCCTTCAAAAGGCGCATGTTGCCAATCTTCCGCCTTGGCGGGTACGACGTCGATGTGATTGAGCAGGATAATCGGGCGCTTTTTGCCGGTTCCTGGCAGCTTGGCGTAAACGCAGGCGCGTCCGGGTGCGGTATCAAATAAGGTGGCATCAATACCGTTGCTGCGCAAGATCGACGCGAGATACTCGGCGCCGGACTTTTCGTTGCCCGGTGGATTTGTAGTATTGATACTTATATATTTACACAGGCGTGCGACGGCCGCGTCGTCGCCTGTGGTACCAGATACGGTGCCAACCATCAGAGCGGCCGCAGCCACACCTGTTGACAAAAGCGCTTTGAACATCGGGGTGCTCCTGGAAAAGAGTCCCGATCATAGCTCATGGGGGCGGCGCCATGCGCGGCCCCTGCGAATTTTCCATGCAGCTTGATCCTAATAAGCGTACGGCGCCACGCCAAATTTACCGCGCAGTCTGGAGTCGAGGTCTTTGTTTGCAGCATCAAGGACTTCGAGATCGGATTTTCGTTGCGCCAGTTGTCCGACCAGTCCATTGCCGGCGCCATCGGTAGCAAAGAGATTATTTTGCACCTTCAAATAGTCGCTAAAAAGCGCGCCGGCGTCTTGGAAATACTGCGCGTAGCCGTCGTACAATTTTTTCGTCTCGGGGATGCGCGGCAATGCCGACATTTGCGCCGAGGCGCGCTGGTACCGCTGCACCATCCTGCCCAAAAGCGCCGAGGCGGCGGCTTTGTCGGAAGCGGCATTGGCGCTTTGCATAAAGCTAGCGGCCAACCCTTGCCCCATCAGCGCTCTTGATTGTTCGCGCTCGGCATCCGACATTTGCGCCTGATGCCGGATTTGATCGTATTGTTGGAACCAATCCGCCACCGACAGGCGACGGACGGCGTCGCCTCTACCCTTGGGGGATCGGGCCACGGCCGCCTGCGTTGCGAGTAGAGAGGCGCCGCTGGAGCTCCAGGATGCACTGCCGAAAATAGCCGCTACAGCAAGGGCGAAGGCGATAGTTGTTGCGCGCATTATTGTTTCCTCTTTCGCAGGCGCACGAATGCGCCATGGTCCTCGCCCGCATATATTTTCCGACGCGACAACCAAATGATTGTTCCAACCGGTTGCCGAGTGATTGTTTGTTCTGATAGCTTTATGTTTGTTCTAGAAGATGGCCAAATTTAGTGCAGACGCAATCCTCGATTGTTCAACACAAACGCATCGGCGAGCTGCTGGTGGAAGCGGAAATTCTCACGCCCGAGCAACTGCCCGTCGGTCTAAAGGAAGCAGAGCGCCGTTCTGTGCGCCTTGGCGAAGTGCTGGTCACGCTTCGTTACTTGTCGTCTGACGATCTGGAAAATGTACTGCAAGCGCAGACGCGATTAAACGAAGGCACACTGAGGGTAAACCAGGCAATCGGCGCACTGAAATATGCCGGCGCCCATCAAACCAGCTTCGAGCAAGGTCTGAGCCATGTTCTTCAGGAAGAGGATGACAAGAAAGCGCAGTTCGAGCTCGAGTTGACGGTTTTGAGCCAGCGCGCCGAAGACATCGAACGCGCGCGGGGTCCATTCGATCGCACGCTCGCTGCCACTTGCATGGAGATCGCCGACAAGCAAGCGGAATTCGGCAATTTGGAAGAATCCGAAAGCCATTATCGGCGCGCGCTGCCGATTCTGCAACGCGCCTTGGGGCAACGCCATCTGAAAGTGTCGCGGTGCCTGTCGAAGTTGGGTGACGTGCTTCTGCAGCAAGAACGCTACAAGGAAGCCGAAAGCTTGTTCTGGCGTGTCCTGGATATCACTCAGGGCGCCTGGGGCGAAAATCACATTCAGGTTGCCAATTGTCATAAAGCGCTGGCGACCGCCCTCGAGTCTCAATATCGGCTGCGTGAGGCAGAGCAGTTTTACATCTCGGCGCTTCGGATTATCGAGCACGTGTTAGGACCCGACTCGCCGGAAGCCACAGACCTGCTCAGACATCTGGCTGCCTTCTGGCCCAAGCAGGGGAAAAGACCCGACCATAAACGCCTGGGCGACTTGCTCGTGGAATCGAGTCTCTTGAGCGGCGAACAACTCTCAGGGGCGCTGACATACTGCCAGGACAACAATTGCCCGCTTGGGCAGGCACTGGTGCGCCTCAATCATTTGACCCAGGACGACTTGCGCCGGGCACTGCAAGCGCAAATCCTCGTCGGCGACGGCGTGTTGCCGGTGCAGCTGGCCAGGCGCGCTCTGCGCGCCGAACGCAAAGGCAAGGAATTTCAGGAGGCGCTACGAGAGCTCGGCTGGGAGCCTGATGTCTTCACCACCGAAGAGCTCACCGTCTTAATCAGGGCCGCCGAAGAGCTAGTGAGCGCCGAGGCGGCGCTAGGCCCAGAGCACGCCGGCGTTGCCGTCTTGACTATGAAGCTGGCCGATTTGTATACGGGACAAAAGCGATTCAACGAAGCCGAACCTCTGTACGCGCGCGCCGTCAATATCCTGGAGAAAGCTTTCGGCGCCCGAGATGCGGAGGTGGCAACGGCGCTTACCAAGCTGGCCAACCTCTACCTGCTCAGCGCGCGCGCCGACCAGGCGCAGCCTCTGCTGTCCCGAGCGTTGGCGACGCGACGCTCGGTGCATGGGGAAAAGCATGTTGATGTTGCCGAAGCACTCGATATGCTCGGCGAAGCCTACCGCCAAGCGGGCAACCCTCAAGAATCAGAGCCGCTGCATCGGCAGGCGCTGGCTATCCGCCATGAGCTTCTGGGGACGGCTTCTGAGCGCTCGCAGGAGACGCAACAACGTTTGGCCGACTGTTTGTTCGCCCAGCAGAAGTTCGAAGAAGCCGAAAAGATTTACCAGAGGCTGGCAACCGAAAAGGAAAAGCAGCTGGGCCCGCGCAACATCGCCATCGCTCCTCTGCTGCAACGTCTGGGCGAAATTTATGTTTCCCGCAAAGAGTTCGACCGGGCTCTGGAGCAATTCGAGCAGGCGCTTGAAATCCACGAAAAATACGATCGCTCCTCTTTATCAGCAGCCGAGCTGATGGAGAAGTTCGCCTTTTTATTGGAGACCACGGGTAGAACTGAAGAATCGAGGAAAATGATAGAGAGGGCTCAAGAGGCAAAGCGAATTCGCAGCTTATGAGTCCAGATGATAAAGCGGCGCAACGCGCCGACTAGTACACTGGAAAGCAAGCGCGCGGTCTCTGCAAACATGAACATGCTGTCCACAGAGCAAAGACAAGAAATCGTCGAGTTCTTAAAAGAGCACTCGATATTCAAAGTTCTGGATATTCAAATTCTCGAAGGCATCGCGCCGATTTTTGCCGAAGTTCAATACGGACCCGGTCAGATTGTTTTCAAACAAGGTGATCCCGCCGATGCTGTCTATATTGTGCGCCAGGGCTCGGTGGAAGTTATTCAGGGCGAGGATCCACCCAAAATTCTGGCCTACGTCACTGCCGGCGAGTGTTTCGGCGAAATGGCGCTGATTCACGAAACCCCACGCACAGCCACCATTCGCGTGCCCGAATCGGCCACCGTCGTTCGCTTGCCGAAAGGCGCGCTCAAGGAATTGCGGGCCCGCTTTCCGGAAGTTACAAGTGCGATCGCCGAGATCATCAACCATCGCCTGGCCGGCACGCTGCCGTTCCAAGCTCCAGGCTTACAGGGCAACCTGGCATTTTTCGATCTGGCTACCGTCATTCAGACAGTGATTGCCTCGCGGCAGTCCGGCGTCCTGATTCTCTTTGGCCGCTCAGGCAAAGCCGTGGCGCAACTGGTAATGAAAGAAGGCGCGATTTCACACGCCACCTTCAAGCACTTGTACGGCGAGCGCGCAGTGCTTGAGCTGATGACGCGCACCGATCCGCTCGATTTCATTTTCGAACGCCAGGACGTGGATAAAAAGCCGGTGGACAATAAGCTGCGCATGAAGCCGCCTCACATGCTGCTTATCGAAGGCGCCAGACGCGCCGACGAATTGCCGAAGCTGATCAATGCGCTCGGTTGGCCCAATTCGATAATCGTGCAGGGCGAACCGGTGCAAGACTGGAAACGCCTGGGAGAAGAAGCGGAATTAATAGGAGCACGCGCCTGGCCCTTGATGGGCGCTGAGTGCACATTGGATGAACTGGCACAGAAGCTGCCGTTCGATCGCTACTCGATTTTCCTCGTTCTGGATGAAATGATCAAACGCGGTCATGCCACCAGAAGCAGCAACGAGCGCTCAAGCGAAGCGCTGGAAAAAACGCTCCAGCTGCCGAAAACGGCGGCTCTGGAAATCGTGAAAGTTCGCCGTGAAAGCAGATTGCGTCCAGTGGCCGAGCCGATGAATTTGTTGCACGGACCGACGCAGGTAGTGTCGATGGTCAACGCCATCAATGCCGTTACCTCTAACTTGGCGGTAGTGCTGGGGAAAAACGAAGTTCGCTACATACTGCAACAAGCTTTGCGCAAGGCGGCCGATCGCAACGCTCACTTGGCCAGCATAAAAATCCACCCTGAGGCCGTGTCTCTAGACGTGCGCTATGCAACTCCGGAATTTTCGGCGTCGGAAAAGACGACAAAATCGCTGGAGCAATTAATGCGCATCTTCATCGAATTAGCCGCCAAGACACAGCAACTGGTTGAATAACGACATGACCGCGAGCACATCTTCCGAAGTTATCTATCACGACGACGGACGCGTCGAGCTTTCCGATGAGAAAGCGATCGAAGGCAGTCCCCTCTACAATCACGATCTGGCGCCGGTGTCCGTTGCAAACCGCAATTGGACGACATACAACTACGCGGCGTTGTGGATCGCGATGTCCGCCTGCATCCCGACATACATGCTTTCATCCGGACTGATCGCCAGCGGCATGAACTGGTGGCAAGCATTGTTCACGGTTTTGCTCGGCAATACGATTGTGCTCGTACCAATCGTCTTGAACTCTCATCCAGGCACCAAATACGGTATCCCATTTCCGGTACTGGCCCGCGCCAGCTACGGCACTGCGGGCTCAAACCTGCCTGCTCTCATGCGCGCAGTTGTCGCCTGCGGCTGGTTCGGCATTCAAGCCTGGATCGGCGGCGGTGCGCTCAACACATTCTTTTCAGCAATATTCAAAGGTTGGCACGAACTGCTGGGTGCCACCGCCATCGCAGGGCACACTCCGACGGAATGGTTATGTTTTGCCCTTTTCTGGGGGCTGAATATCCTCATCATTTATCGCGGCATGGACCTGCTCAAGAAAATCCAGGGCTTTGCCGCTCCGTTCGTCATGACGATGACCGCGTTGCTTGTCGTATGGGCGGTGACTCAAGCGCACGGGCTGGGCAATATTCTGCACGACACGGGCAAGTTTCACAGCCTCAGCGAATTTCTGCCGGTCTTTATTCCATCTTTGACTGCCATGATCGGCTTTTGGGCGACGCTTTCGCTCAACGTGCCTGACTTTACGCGCTTCGGGCGTAGCCAGAGAGAGCAAACTCTCGGACAAACAGTGGCATTGCCGACGGCGATGACCCTGTTCGCCGGCATGAGCATTCTCATCACCTCAGCCGCCATGGTGATTTATCCTACGGTTGACGTCTCACAGTTATGGGATCCCGAAAAATTAATCGCCAGATTCGATCAACCCCTGGTGGTCGCTATCGCCATGTTTACAGTGGCAGTGGCGACGCTATCGGTGAACATTGCCGCCAATGTGGTATCACCGGCCAATGACTTCGCTAACGCTTTTCCGAAATGGATTTCTTTCCGCACAGGCGGCTTAATTACAGGAATCATCGGCATCCTGATGCAACCATGGAAATTGATTGCGGATCCAAACGGATATATTTTTCAATGGTTGGTCGGATACTCCGGCGGTCTCGGCTCTATCGCCGGAGTTATGATTGCCGATTACTGGTTAATCAAACGGAAGAATCTGGTGCTTGCCGATTTGTACCTGCCCGACGGCACTTACAAATACCACAGCGGGTGGAATATACCGGCGGTCGTAGCCACTGTCGCCGGCTGCACATGCGCATGGATAGGCGTGGTTGTGCCGCCGCTGAAGATTCTCTATGATTACGGCTGGTTTGTGGGATTCTTCGTATCTCTGGGTGTCTATTACAGTTTGATGAAGGCCATGCCACCACATACGGCGGCAGATGAAGGGAGCAAATAAAGTGGAAAGTTCGAGCGGCAAGCAATACTCGATATGGCAGGCGCCGATCGGTGCCTGGTACAACAAGAGCTTCTACGCCGATGTGCTTCACAACTGGAAAGGCAGCGGCATACTGTATATGTTCGTCATGTGCTTCATAGCCTCCCTATTTGCCGTCGCGCCCATTGCAGTTACTTGCAGCCAAGCATCCAACGACAAGAATTTGCCGATTTTCCTCTCGCAGGTTCCCCAAATCACGTTTGCCAACGGACAGGTGAGCATAGATAAGCCTTGTCCGTATCAAATCAAGGACTCGCAGGGCACCGTGGTTGCCGAATTTCGCGATGACACCGGCAGCCCCAAGCTCGCTGATGCAGGCACCAACCCGCCTATCATCATTACGAAAGATGTTCTCTACCTGGGCAGTCCTAATACCTCAAGCGCAGCCGAGCCGCAGACCTATCAGTTTGCCGATCTCAAAGGACTGTGGGACAAAGCATCGTTCAACGGGACAGACATCCTGCACTGGATCCAAACCGCCATCTTTTGGATTCCGTTCGGTCTATTTGCGATCTCAGTGCCGGCACTTTTTCTCGGGCACCTGTTCCAAATGCTGATTTATGCAGGGGTAGCCCAAATGATTTTTTCCAATAAGCAAGTCGCCATTACGTATGGCACCGGCATGCGCCTTTCGGCAATGGCGATGACGCCGGCAATGTTGATGACGATGCTCTTGCATCTAATCGACCTTGCTGGTCCGTCTTTGAGAGTGGTATCAGCAATAGGCACGCTACTGATGACGGTAGTTTCAATCGTACTGGCCGTTACTTGTCTGGTGATTGCGGCGCAAGACTCGGCACCGACGGCACCGGCAGCGCCATCCACGCCGGCTGCTCCGGCCTGACGCACGCTCCGCCGCCAGGCATGCACGAGCCCGCGCGGCACTATAAAAACTTGCCTCAGATGCAAACGTCAACGAAAGCGCGCGGATTCATTACCATCTCACCTATTCGATGTCCCGGTGCCATGCCGTTATTCGCGTGCCAAGAGACAACTTGCATCTGATGCAAGTTTTTATAGTGAGCGCGAAGGCACACTGCGCCGGGAAAATTTCAGTGAAGCGGCCAAACTACGCTTGTCCAGTGAGATCTACACCGTAATACGGATTGTGGGACATGGTCACAGTCTGCGGCACTCCGCTTTCGAAGATCCACTCGTCGCCGACTTTAGACGCCAGTCGCCGCAGTCCGAACCGCGCAAGTTGCTCGGCGTTCAGATAGATTTCTTGCGGTCGGTCCTGGTTGGTCCACGTCAAGCTGGGATTGCCTTCCTGGGCCACGAAGGTCTGGCGGTAGCCGGTGAACGGCCAATCCGGACCAAATGTCATGTCAATGCGCACAGGGTCATCGAAATGCATGACGAAGCCCCAGGCGAATCCCTTCAAGCCAACCCAACCGTCATCGACAAAAGACGGATTGAACCCATCTTGTAGCTCGCCGTCATTGCGGCAGTTGAGATCGTAAATTTGGTGCAGCAGCTCTGCTTTGAAATCACAGAGGAATTGGTAAGCACTCTGCGCTAGGCCTGTCTTTTCCATAATGCCTCGCTCCACTATAGGGGGGCGACGGCTGAGACGGGCTGTTAACTTTTTAGTTCCTGGATCGTCATCAATCCGAATCTCATTAGCAATCGATTGGAACGTCAAAGTATGGATTTAAACAATCAAACCAGACAGTACGTACTGAAGATGCTGCAATTGGACCACAAGCGGCTCAACGACTACTTCGTGCAGTTCGATCAATCGTATCTGCCGGCGCACAAAAAGAGCTTCGCCATGACAGCGCTTAATGAACTGGCCGTTCATGCGCATCTGGAAGAAGAGATTTTCTACCCGTATGTGAAGACCGCCAAGCCGTCGGTCGCCGTTCTCATTGACAGATCCGTCCGGCAACATGCATCCATCGATAGTTTGATTCGCACGCTGGATCTAGATGGTGACCCCGACCTGTTCGAAAAACAGTTCTTGGAGCTGGCAGACAAGATTAAAGATCACATTCGCTTTGAAGAACTGCAGATCTTCGTGCAGCTTGCCGATGTCGATCTCGGCGCCATCGGACCGGTCTTGGATAAACGCCGCGATGATCTAATGAAGAGGGAATCTGCCGGAAACGAGCATCAATTCACGCCGCAGACGAACCTGTATGCTTCGGAGGATCAACAAAAGTCCGCATAACCAAGCAGTAAGCGCGAACACGCAGCGCACCATATATGATGGCACTGCGAATCGCGAGCACAGCCTCCGCTAATAAATCGTTTGATGTAGCACCGCAGGCTACTCATCATCGTCATCATCTTCCGGCGCGGCTGTTGTTTCATCTTTCAAGCGGATGTCTTCAGGCTTCTGACGGTTCTTCTGCGCTGCCGTAAGCTCTCGCGTATTGCCTTTGGTGACCACCTCAAAACGCTCATCAGGGCTATGCAAATCTTTTTCAGACATACGCGCCTCCTCATCGGCACTCCACTGTAGTGCTACAAAACAGCCATATGCGCCGGTAGCGACGCCGCGCGATGACACGAGTTCCGTACAATGCCACCACTTTTCCAACACATCAGTTGGAAATCTCCAACGCAAAAGTTGGACTTGCGTCACAGGTATTTACTAACAGAAGGGTTTTCCCACGTTACATTGGCGCAATCCCTAGACGGATAATTTCGAAGTCAAGGGAATGAAGAGAGCAAGCAGCCAAACGCCGATTTGACTAGACATTTATACAGAGAAGGGTGGATATGTTTGCTGAAAATGAAAAAGACGATCGCATTTCGCAAGAGCATGACGAATTTGATTTCTACATGCAATTCACGTGGCCTGAACATATAGAAACTGCCTTGCGCAGACTTCTGTGGATCTCGCTTGTCGAACAAGCGGAGAACTCTGCAGAAACGCATTCACATACGACGTTTTTGCGTTGGACAATGGCCACTTATCCAGAGACACCGCCGGAAGTGCTCGAGTATCTGGCATCGTTTGATGATCGCCAATTACTTATAAGGATTGCTGAGAATCCTCAGACACCGGCGCCAACGCTAGAGACGCTTTCCGCCCACCAAGACAGCGAAGTACGAGTGGCAGTGGCAGACAACAAAGCCACACCGTTGCCGATTTTGCTTCAGATGCTTAGCGGTGGCGACGTGGACATACGCTATCGCATGGCTGAGAATCCGGCGTTGCCGGCGAAGATGCTCAATCAGCTGACTGAGGACGAAAACGCCTATGTGGCGAGCAGAGCTCAGCGCACATTGATGCGTCGCAACCCGGCGGCGGTTCATCAGCTACCTCCTCCTAAGGAGCGGCCGCAGCAAGAACGTAAAGCAATGTAATGAACTAAAAGTGACTCGAATCATGATCGGGACACGAATCGGCAAACGGATGCTGGATTTGGTCTGCTGCGCCCTTATCCAGCACCTTCTTGACATCAAGCATCCCGTGAGTCAGAATCGGGATTACGCACCTCTGCAAGAGCCCTTCGGGGCTTTTTGTTTTGATTCGCGCGCAGCGGCTTACACGGAATGTCAGCGCTATTTACTCGCCCTTAACGCCCTGCGCATGCGCTTGTAACACGGGCGAAGTAATCTAAGCATTGGGAATACCCAATCGTTTCAACCGACTCCAACAAATTGCACCGGCGGGCTCAAGCCCCGCTGGAGGTGAACCATGCGCACTCCAAATATGAAAAAGACGACCATCGCCCTCGCCCTTGTGATCGGCATCTCCGCGGCGCCTTGCCGGGCAGGCACACAGCAGCAGAAAACGCAGGCCAGCCGCCCGCGCTCCGCTCTTGTCCATACCCCAGCGGGCTCACGGGCGCCGTTGCAAAAGCGCGTGGCTAGCGCATTGACGCTCGATCATTTGAAAAACGGCAGCTATCTGATTCCTGATCTCGCCTGCGGCTACACGCCTGTCGACCTGAAAGACGGGCACGGTGAGCATGACGGAGTGGAGGTCGTTTTCGGCCGAGCCGTTTTCGGCAACCTTGCAGGCGAAAAGCAGCCGACGGCAATAGTGCATTTGGCCTACTGCACACCTGAGCTCGGCTGGCTGCAGCAGCTCGTTTTCGTCAAGGAAAACAACGGCAAGTTGGTTCAAATCGCCGAATACAGTCTCGATGATAGAGACCAACTCCAGGGCATTTCGATTGAAAAAGGCCAGGTCGTCGTTGAAACAACCGGCCACGGCATGGCAGACAGCAAGCTGACTTGCATAAAAGTGGCGCAGTCAAAGCAAGGTTGTCTGCTCGAAGTGTCTGAGTGGGGAGAAGATGGTCCGGCGCAGGCGTCCGCGCCCGCCGAGTTGGCGCCCTATCTCAGCAAGGTAGAGGAGCGCGTCGGTAACACCTGGTCACCATTAAGCAAAGATCGTGGCGAGCACGTGGTTGTCGCTTTTAAAATCCAACCGTCAGGCGAAGTTGCTGATGTCCACGTAAGTACTTCATCGGAAGTGGCAAGCGCGGACCAAGCCGCAGTGGAAGCGGTCGCGCAAGCGGGTCCGTTTCCACCGTTCTGCGACAAAGAGCCGATTGCCGTGGGTCTCGAATTTCAAGCCGGCGTCAATCTGGAACCTCAACCATATGGGCACGTCTACCGGTAATAACGGGCATTTTGCCCAACTGAGCGGCAAATCGCCGCCTCTACAAAATGAATCCACGCTCGACAATTCATCGACAGCTAAAACGTGCCAACGTCCGTAAGCCCTTGCGGCGGATGCTCGTGCGCCCGCTTGTCACCTCCGTTCTACTTTTGTTTGTCGGTGTCTTTACCTTTGTTACGCTATTGCCGTCGGTCGCGCTGACGCTGATGGGAATGCCGCAACCGCAGTTGCCTGTCTGGGGCAAGGGAATTGCCATCTACGATCGCAACGACAACAAGGTCTGCACCATATTCGGTGAACGCGACCAAGAGCCCGTGCCGCTCAAAGAAATTTCGCAGAACATGCAGCATGCGATTATCGCGGCCGAAGATCACGACTTCTACAGTCATGACGGCATCAACCTGATCAGCATTGGGCGCGCGGTGGTGGTTGATCTTGCCGCGCATCACGCCTTGCAAGGCGGCTCGACCATCTCCCAACAGCTGGTTAAAAACCTATACTTCGAGGGGAAGAAACGCAACCTGCTCGATAAGGTATTCGAAGCAGCCATGGCAATCTCCATGGAAAAACGCTATTCGAAGGAAAAAATTCTGGAAGCATATTTGAACTGCGTTTATTTCGGCAATGGTGCTTACGGCATCGAACGCGCAGCCGAAGATTATTTCGGCAAACATGCCGCGCAACTCGATCTGGCGCAGTCCGCTTTTATTTCAGGACTGGTCACAGCGCCATCGGAGCTTTCTCGCGGCGACAATCGCAGCCATGCGATTGCCCGCCAGCACATCGTGCTCAACAGCATGAGAGAGCTGGGCTTCATCACCAACGATCAGCTCGAGCACGCGCGCAATGAGAATTTGCAGTTTCATCCGCAAACGAATTCCGCGAGCCGGTACAAGTATTACACCGCTGAAGTAATTCAGTTGATTCGTCATGAACTCGGCGACAACGATCTCTACACGCACGGCTATCGCGTTTATACCTACCTTGATCCCGCCGCCCAGCGTTTGGCAGAACGCACACTGGCAACGGGGATCAAACATGCGCCACATGGAATAAATCAGGGCGCGCTGGTATCAATCTCGGTGCCCGACGGCGGCGTGGTTGCCATCGTGGGCGGTGCCGGCAGTTATGACAGCAACCAATGGAATCGAGCCCTGAGCCCGCATACGGCAGGCTCAGCCTTCAAACCGTTCGTCTACCTGGCGGGTCTTTCGCGGGGAACGCTTGCCCCGGACACCATGTTGGACGACGAACCGCTTGAAATACGGCAGATTGGGTCTCCGGTTTATCGACCACGCGATTATGATGGACAGTTTCTCGGACCAATAACCATACGCAAGGCGCTCGCACTGTCGCGCAACATCCCTGCCGTCCGCGTGGCCCAAGCGGTAGGACCCGGCACCGTAGTCGACGTCGCACACCAGGCCGGCATCATGTCGCCGCTGGATGCCAATCTTTCGCTGGCGCTGGGCAGCTCCGCCGTGTCACCGCTCGAAATGGCCAATGGCTATGCCACGCTGGCGCGCGGTGGCGTCTATATGGATGCCATCATGGTGCGCCGCATCGAGGACATGCAAGGGCACGTCCTCAAAGAATTCAAACAGCAGCAAAAGCCCGTCTTCGATGCTGAGCCTGTGGCTGAGCTGGTCGACGCACTGCAAGACGTTGTTGAACGGGGGACAGGTACACGAGCCCGACTGTTCGACCGCCCGGTTGCCGGAAAAACCGGCACCGCCGATGGCGCCAAGGACCTCTGGTTTATCGGCTTTACCCCCGACATGGTCACTGCCGTCTGGGGCGGCAATGACGACAATAAAACCGTGCCCGGGCACGCGAGCGGCGGCACCGTTATGGCCGGCATCTGGTCGGATTATATGCGCGCCTTCTACCGCGAGCACCACATCCCGCCTGGTGAATTCACCCCGCCCCAACATCCACTAATGGACGAAACCGAGCCGCTACACGTCTTCCCGACACCGGCCGACATTTTTAATCGCCTGTTCAATCTCTTCGGACATGAGCCGTCTGCAGGAGTGCGCGAATATCATTGGGGAACGAACCAGCAGCAAGATTCGGGCTACGCCAGGCAACCGGCGCCCGAGCGTGAGCCGGAACCGGCGCCCCCACGTCGCAAACACGGTTTATTCCACCGCTTCCTGGATTGGTTCAACTAAAGTTCAGAGGTCCGTGGGTTACACAAGTTCAACACACGATCCGTCCATTAAATCACCGGTCACCAGGATTTCTCTTCACGCGGCCGTGACAGTTTCAGGGCTTGCGACTGTTAAAATTGCTTGCAGACCCGGGCGCGGCACAAGATTGGCGGCGCGTTTGATGGGGCATGTAAGGCGCGGAGGCCGGGACTTCTAATATGAGCGAAGATCAAATCAAGATCGGGCAACTGCTGGTACGCGCCGGCGTCGTTTCCGACGGACAAATGAATCAGAGGGTTGATCTTGCGCGTCAACTTGGACTGCCGCTGGGACAGATTCTTCTTCAATCGAAAGATATAGGTCGTGACCAGCTTCTCAGCGCCATTCAGGTACAGTCGCTGGTGCTCGAAGGTTTAATCAGCCTGGATACAGCCGTAGAAATCATTCGCCGCATCTACAAAACGGGTGCCACTATAGACGATGCCCTATCCAAAGAAGGCATCGCCAAACAACACCTCACGCATCGGCTCGGCGAGCTGCTCGTCGCCTCCGGATATCTCAGCGAAGAAGGACTGGCATGGGCACTGCTCACTGCCGGTGAAATCGGCGTACCGCTGGGCCATGTGCTCATCCAAACCGGCGTCGTAGTGCCGGATATCGTCGGATTGGCCCTGACCACGCAGCGACAAATTCGCATGAAAGCCATAAGCGTGGATGAGGCCATCGACCGGCTGAAGAATTACCACCCGACTGCCTCGGCTTCCTAGGACTTCTTTTCCGTCGCTTTTTTCGCTGCGTCTTCCAGCAGCTTTTTGGAAAATTCCCCGTTATCCTCGACTGTTATCAGCCGATGCTGCATATTTGAAAGTGACTGTTCAAGTGTTTCGACGCGCTTTTTGAGCAGCTTGACCTCTTCGGCATCTGCGGATTTGCCGGCGATGCGGTTGGCAATAGCATTAATCAGAGGGCGAAAAAGCAACATCGGCGGCAGAAATATTAAAGCCACGATGGCGACAATTACAAACCAGGTATATTCCATCGCATCACCCTTGCCGAGCTTGAAATCGGGTGCTTCGCATGTGAGACAATGTTTTGCCGCCCGACCACAAGAGTAATATAGCGCAGTGGGGTGCCGGATCGGGGCTATGTCCAACAGGATGCTTAATGCCTAACAAACGCAACGGGGCAGGAGATCCAACCGCCATGCGAGTGGTCGCCGGCGTCGTCGTTTTTCGATTCGTCAATAAGCGCTTGCAGGTGTTACTTGTCCATCAAACGGACAAACATAAGGCATTGTGGAGTATCCCCAAAGGCGGGGTGCGCTCGGGAGAGGATTTTGAGAAGGGCGCAAGGCGCGAAGCCCAGGAAGAAACCAACGTCACCTTGCACCAGCTGGACTTTCTGGGCTACGTAGACTATGGCACCGCCAAGCGCATGTATTGCTTTATGGGCGCCTGCCCGCCCCAGTTCGACATGAAAGCGAAGTTGCCGGAAATCGACAAGGTGGGCTTCTTCGAGGTCGCCATCGCCAAGAAAATGGTCGACAAGCGCCAGCGTGCGATGATTCGCACTATGCAAAAGATCCTCGCTTTCGCACGCCCTCATAAATCGACGGCTTAGCACCATCTCTGATATAAGTCACACCCGGCTGCTCTAATGTTTGACCCTAACCAAAGAGTTTGTTTGACGACTGGCTGCAGCGAGGAATAAAACGCTCGGCGTTACCTCTTTCTGCACCTAGCCGATGCCCATTTCTCCGACCCAAAAGCCGAGCCATCACGTTCGAATCGGAGAGCTCCTGATTCAATCGGAGATGCTTCATCCCGACCGCCTGCCCGGTGCTTTGAGCGAGGCTCAAAACCGCGGCGTGCTTATCGGCCAGATGCTTGTGCTCATGCAATGTCTGAGCATGGAAGACCTCGAGTCCGCATTGCAGTTCCAATCTCTGATTAACGGCGGCGAACTTGAGCCCGAAACGGCTATCCAGGCTTTAAGAATAATGCGCCGCGACGGTATCGCCCTGGCGCGTGCGCTGTCCACGGTTCAAAGCGCCATACCGGACGAAGAAGAAAAGCTCGAGCGAATTCGCGCGATCGCCTATAAGCTCGCACAAATGGAGAAGGATCTCGGCAGCGAAGGACGCGAGCTGGTGCCCATTTGCATGCAGCTGGGCGAACTGTACATAGAGGTGCGCGAATATTCCGACGCGGAGAAGTCCTTCAGGCGAGCACTCAAACTGCTTGAGCGAGCGCACAACATCAAACACGTCAAACTGGTGCCGGCGCTGGAAAAGCTGCATGAGCTGTACATGCTGCAAAAGCGTTATTCTGAGGCCGAGCCTTTATGCTGGCGCCTGGTAGAAATCAATCAGGCAGATCTGGGCGCCGAACACCTCGATGTGGCTCGCAGCTTATTCCGACTGGCGCGCACAATTGACGCGCGCGGCAAGCTGCTGGAAGCCGAGCAGTTTTATCTGTCGTCGCTGCGTATTTTCGAAAAGCAACTCGGCTTCGACAATCCCGAACTCAAATCCGCATTGCGCCACCTCTCCTTCTTCTGGCGGCGTAAAGGTAGAACCGCAGAACACAAGCGCATCGGCGAATTGCTGGTCGATGCGGACTTGATGACGAGCAACGATCTTACTGATGCTCTCGATCAATCACACAAAGAGGCAACGCCTGTCGGTCAGGCATTGTTGCGCAATAACGTGATCACACCTGAGGTGTTGAAAGCCGCTCTGCAAGCCCAACTGCTTGTCCAGGACGGCGCCGTGCCCGCGCAGGTTGCCACCAGAGCTTTGAGATTGATCTCCAACATCGGCATTACACTCGACGACGCTCTGCGCGAGCTGCAATGGGAGCCGGATGAAGTAACGACGCAACAACTGCAATCGTTGATCGAAACGTCCGATGAATTAACAGCGGCAGAACGCGCTCTCGGCGCCAATCACATGGGCGTCGCCAGCATCGCTCTGCGCCTGGGAGATCAATATTGCACCGCGCGCAAATTCGCTTCCGCCGAATCGTCTTACAAGCGCGCGTTGGGCATTCTCAAGCAATCGTCGGGAGATAAAAACGCCACGCTCGGTGACTGCTTGTTCAAGCTGGCTCACTTATATTACATTCAGAAACGGCTCGCCGAATCGGAGCCGATGCACTGGCGCGCTCTGGAGATTCGCAAAGCATGCCTGGGCGAAGATCATTTGGACATCGCGCAGAGCCTCGAGCACATAGCAATTTTGCAAGAGGGGCTGGGCAATCAACAGCAATCCGACATGCTCATGCACGCGGCACGTGGCATTCGCGAAAAACGCGGTGTCAAACGACGCGAGCTGGTCGAGTTTTTGCTGGAAAGAACTCTGTTCAAGACGATGGATGTGCCTGCGCTGAACAACATCGCAGACAAGTTTCAAGAAGTGTCTTATGCACCCGGACAAATCATTCTGACCGAATCGGAGCAGACAGACTCGATTTATATCGTGCGCACAGGCACAGTGGAAGTAATTCGCGAAGGCAACGTCGTCGCCTATTTAACGGCAGGAGATTGCTTCGGCGATATCGGCATTCTGGATGAATACAAGCGGCACGCCCTGGTACGCGTGCCTGAAGGCGCTACTGTGCTGCGCTTCGACGGCGGACTGTTCGATGTGTTGAAGAAGAAATATCCTGCGCTCGAGGAAGCGGTATTAAGCGTTCGCGACCGTCGCACCAAAGGCAGTGGCGCCGCCGGTCAGGCGGCAGGACTTCAAGGCAATCTGGCGTTTTTCGATCTGTCCAATGTTCTGCAAATCTTGAGCAGTTCTCAAAAGACAGGTATTTTGATCTTAACCGACCACAACAAGCGCGAAGTGGCGAAAGTCGGCGTACGCAACGGGCATCTGGTGCAAGCGCAGTTTTGCCATCTCACCGGACTACCGGCCATTTACGAGCTGCTCACGCGCAACGATCCGCTCGATTTTACATTTGAAGCTGTTGAATGGACCGAATCTGAAGATGTGACTCTGAGCTCTCGACCAATCACGATGCTTCTGATGGAAGCCGCTCGTCGTTCGGACGAACTGCCCGCGCTCGTGGAATCCGTCGGTTGGCCGCGCGTGCGCCTGGCGAAGAAGAGCGGCGCCGCGGACCACTGTACACTGGGTCCGGATGAAGGAACACTGGCGACACATATTCTCCGCCTGCTGGGCAATGACTTCGAGAATGAAGAAATTGAACGGCTCGTCTACTCGGATCGCTATTCTATTTTGCAAGCAATGGCAGAATTGCTGAAAGCCGGGTTGATCGAGCGCGACAGCAAGGCGACGCTCAAGCGCTTGTCGCAATCCACTCAATAAGCGGGCTTACGCCCGCCGTTACAGCTCCAGGGCGCGCCAGAGGTACCAGGAAGCGATGCTGCGGTATGGACGCCAGCGCTCGCCGTATTCAGCCAGCTCCTTAGGCGTAGGCAGCTCGCTGTTGTTAAACGTGCGAGCAAATCCTTTGCGCACACCATAATCATTAACCGGCAATACGTCCGGGCGACCCAGGCGAAAGATCAACAACATTTCCACCGTCCACCTTCCGATACCGCGGATGGTGGTCAAACGCGCAATGATTTCTTCGTCGGACATATCGCGAAGCTGTGTGAGACTGGGAATTTGTCCAAGATGCGCCTTTTCAGAGAGATCCTTGAGGGCCAGCACTTTTGCATTGGACAAACCGGCGCCGCGCAGCTTGATATCCGGCGTTTCCACGATCAGCGCCGGTGCCGGCAGCTTGCCGCCATAAATGGCCTGCACCCGAGAGAAAATGGTGGCAGCGGCTTTCCCGGTAAGCTGTTGATAAACGATCGATTGAGCAAGTGCCTCATACGGCGTCATCATCTCGACCATCTGCAGTCGGAACTCACCGACATCTTTGATCAAACGGGCCATCTTCTTGTCGCGGCGGCTGATGTGATCGATCGCTTCCTCGGGATCAAATGAAAATTGTTGTGCCTGCTGCGGAAGTTCCATTTGGCGGAAGCTGGATTTAGTATTTTTGGTCGCAGCCGGCCGCGGCTGCTTCGTTTTGCCTGGCGCAGCGGTTTTCTTTTTGACGGGCATTTGTTTCCTCTTCAGTCGTGCATTAGCGTCAAATTCTTGAGCGCTTTAGTATGGCCTTGCTGCGCCGCTTTCGAATACCAGCGAGCAGCCTCTTGTTCGTCCTTCTGCACGCCTTCACCTTGCTCGTACATGGTGGCAAGGGCGAATTGCGAGCTGGCATGCCCGAGATCGGCTGCCCGGCGGTAGCAATCGGCAGCCAGCCGAGGGTCCTTAGGCACTCCCGATCCCGTCTGCAACATCTGAGCCAGTTCATACAGCGCCTTTGGATAGCCCTGATCCGCGGCCAAGCCCAATAGACGCATCGCCAGCATCGGATTCTTCGGCACGCCTTCGCCGTTTCTGCACTTGATCGCCAGTTTGTATTGGGCCTTCATGTGCCCCTGGTCCGCTGCAGCCTGGTACCAGCGGGCCGCTTCTTCGTGGCTCTGCTTGACGCCTTCGCCGACCTCATACATGCTGGCGAGCATGAATTGTGCCGTTGCGTGGCCCGTTTTAGCGACGCGATGGTAGAGAAACGCTGCTTCTTCAGCGTTGGCACGAACACCGTCACCCTGGTGCAACATCATGGCTAAGTTAAAAGTCGCTACCGCGTGTCCCTGCTCCGAAGCCAGTTTGTAAAGGTGAGCCGCCTGCGGCTTGTCTCGCTGCACGCCTTTGCCCTGGTGATAAAGCAATGCCAAATTGAACTGTGAAGTGACGTGTCCGGCTTCGGCTGCGCGCTTGTACCAATCAATGGCATCGGCATAGCTTTGGTGCACTCCCCGCCCCTGATGATAGAGAAGCGCCAGGTTGAACGCCGCGTAGACGTGCCCGGCCTCGGCCGCCTTCAAATAGAGCGCCGCCGCTTTGGCCAGGTCCTGAGGGACTCCCGTGCCCTGCTGGTACATCAGCCCCAGATTGAAAAGCGCGTTGATATGCCCTTGTTCGGAGGCCTGCATATACCAGTATGCGGCCGCCGCTTCGTCCAGGCTAATGCCTTTGCCCTGGTGGTACATCAAGCCAAGATTAAACTGGGCGTTGCGATGTCCCTGTTCCGCCGCCTTGGCGTACCAATAGACAGCTTGGGCCCAATCCTGATCGCCGTCTTCGCCGAGATAATAGACGACAGCCAGGTTATATTGCGCCGTGGCGTCACCTTGTTCCGCTTGTTGGCGAAACTTGTCAGCCGACATTGATAACCTCGCGAGCGAACTAACGGGACCTACGATTATGTTACCAGCTCACATTATGATACCCGGGCAGCACATAAGCCTTCCCTCAGGTAGGATGTTCACTTTATACCCGGGGCGCCCGGCTTGCCAAGCGTCAGAATGAGCGGGCTATCGTGACCATGACTGCAGACGACGAGAATTCGACATGCCGCCGATTTGCCCAGGACAACGGCGCCTGCCTGCAATCGCAAAAACGCACCATATGCAGTATCAATGTCGGAAAGCTGCTGACTCATGTGGCAATTTGCGTCAACGGCCAAGTCGTTGATACGGCCTGCCTTGATCTCGGTTATGACTGCTTGCAATTGGATGCAGATCTGATTGTGACGGAAATCAGCGAAGGCGGGGAAACATTCCTCGATGCCGTGGCCAAGCGCATTCGCGTCGGAGATCGAGTGGAACCGGCGATGATCGAATTGATCGGCGAATTGATTGCTGAAACAATCATCAATCTTGTGGTCCGAAAAAAGCCGCCGCAAGTGAGCCAGCGTCTGCTAAACACTGAGCCGCTCTCGGCGCACTACCAGGTTCAGAGGTGCATAATATCGGGCTTGCCGTCCGGGGCGGACACAGGCGCCATCGGGCTTCGCAGCACTTTGCCGGCAGGATTGCAGGGCGGCTTGCGCGAAAGAAACATAGATTTTGAAATAGCGCAACTTGCACCAAATATGGTGGCAGAGGAGAATTAAACCAATGCTTAATCGAGCGGCGAAAACCACACTCTCATTTCTATTCACATGGCTGGCGATTAGCAGCGCGTGCCCACAACCAGGCTCTGCCGAAATCGGCACCGAACAGGGCGGCGCGGTGCGCGGCCCTTACAAGCACATCACCTTGCTGCAAGTAAACGACGTCTACCAGGTCGAGCCTGTAGACCAGGGCAAAAGAGGCGGTTTGGCGCGGGTTGAAACCTTGCACAAACAAATCGTCGCCCGCCAGCCAAATACGTTAATGCTGCTGGCCGGAGACACATTGTCACCGTCGGTGGAGTCACGAGCCTTCAAAGGCGCGCAAATGATCGCTTGCTGGAACGCCGTAGGCGTGGATTATGCCGTGTTCGGCAACCACGAATTTGACTTTGGACCTGATGTTTTGAAGCAGCGTATCGCCGAATCAAAATTTCAATGGATCTGCGCGAATGTAATCGATAAAACTACCGGCAAACTCTTCGACAACGTGCAGCCCTATGTAATCCGAGATGTAGACGGGATCAAGATCGGCATCATCGGGCTGCTCACGATGGACACCGCGCGCAGTTCTCACGGCGGGCCGAATCTCGAAATACTCGATCCATGCAAAACAGTCAAAAAATTGGTACCGGAAATGCGTGCTCACGGCGCCCAAATTATCGTCGCGCTCACTCATTTGACAATGGCCGATGATAAACAGGTTGCATATTGCGCGCCCATCGATGTGACCGTGGGCGGCCACGAGCACGTTGTAATGGAAGCAGTGGCGCACGGCACACCAATAATCAAGTCCGGCTCGGATGTCCGAAATCTCGGACGCATCGACATCTCTTACTCTCCCTCCGAACAAAAAATCTACAGCCTCGACATCGACATGATTCCGGTTACCGACAAAATCAAAGACGACGAGGATGTGAAAGCTGTGATCAACCAGTACGAAAGCCAGCTCGGCATGCGGCTTTTGGAACAAGTCGGACAAACCACAGTTGAGCTCGATGCGACTCAAGTCGATAATCAGACCAAGGAAACCAACCTCGCCGATTACATCGCAGATGCCTACCGGAAATATGCCCGCGCCGACGTGAGCATATTCAACGGCGGCTCCGTCCGTTCAAACACCGTCTATCCGCCTGGAAAGCTGACGCGCCGCGATGTCCTGTCGATCCTGCCTTTTGAAAATCCGATCGTAAAACTGGAAGTGAAAGGCAAGGTTATTCGCCAGGCTCTGGAAAATGGCGTGTCGGAAATAGGCATTAAGGCCGGCGGGCGTTTTCCGCAGGTGAGCGGGCTGCATTTCGAATATGATGCTACACGAAAACCCAGCGAGCGCATAGTCAGCGTTCTGGTGGGCGGGCAACCGCTGGACGACGACAAGACTTACACCCTGGCGACCAATAATTTTGCTGCAGGCGGCGGTGATGGATATAGCGTGTTTACCAGCCAGAAGTTTCTGATAACGCCTGAAGATGGGGAAACCGAAGCAGCGGTTTTCTTAAATTCCTTGACTTCCGACAAAGTCATATCACCTCAGGTGGATGGACGTTCTAAGAGGCTGGATGCTTCTCAATAGCCCTCGTATCTTTTCCCGGAAAGATATAAGGTAAACGAGGCCCTTTTAGAAAAATCCGGGAATAAAGCCGTGGGGGAGAACGCCTGTCATCAGGTAACAGCCCTTTTGCAAAGGAATCCGGATGACCACTGGTACGGAAGCAGACAAACCTAGCGATCAGACTGAATTGGGACAAAGCGAAATCGTCTCGAGCGGCCCAATCGCGGACATAAATACTCTGCGTACGGTGCTCGAGGGCATCGCCAATAGCCAGTCCGTGGAAAACGGCGTCTTGCGCGTTCTGTCCAAGGAAGTACGCGGGCACATCGGCATCCAGAAAGGCATGCACATCACCGGAGCGCACGTCATCTCGACAGGCGAGACAGGACGCGCCGCGCTGGTAAAACTACTGTCAGCGACCAAAGGCTTGTATGCATTCCTGTCTCTTCCGGAAAAGCAGCCAGAGCTGCAGCAATCATTCAACCTGACCATCGGCGAATTGCTGAATTGGCACAGCGTGGGTGCAATCACCGATATTAAACCGCTTCTCTCAGAAGCCATCGAATCCATGCTCAATCACGAGGCGGCCACAATCGGCGAAACGCCGGCTTTGCCGGCGGACCATGCGGCATCCAGCCAACTCGTAAAAGATACGGAGGCGGAGTTCGCTTCGTGGCAAGCCTGGGGAGGCGACCTCAAGCCATCGAGCGAATTCGGCACCCTAGGCAGCATCCTCGGTACAAAACAAACTACCAATGAGCAGAAGGCTGAGGTAGAGCAAATTCCGATGCCAGCCGAGGGGTACGAAGGGGATACGGACGGCAACGGACAATCGCACGAAAGCACAGCCGAACAAGGGGCTCTGGCGGCGCTTCCTCCGCTGATGCCGCCGCCGCCGCCGCCACCGCCGCCGCGCCCGGCGGCACCGCGTTTTACGGACGATACCTCCGTGGCGGTTCAACCACCTGAAATGCCTCCGCCGCCCCCACCGCGCCAAACGCCGCCGCCTCTGCCGGCGCAGGAAGCGGGCACGCCGCAGCAAGCGGCAGCGAGCGCAGCTCAGCCAACACCGCCGCCAAGTTTCAGCATGGGGACTCCGCATAACCAAACCACCTCCGGACGCTGGAAGCGCGTCGACCTGGATGGCATTCCGACTCCGGATGGAGCCGCCGCACAACCTCCCACACAGCCACCGAAGCCATCACAGCAATTACGCGGACTTGGACTAGCATTCGGGCAGCCGCCCACCGTCCAACCGCCTCCGGCACAGCTAGGCGGCACCGGGCAAACGCAAGACAACGCCAAACCGAAGATAGATCCGCTCATGGATCTGCGCACCAGCAAGCGCATGCAAATGATGAGCACGGCGGAAGACGCCGGCTACGTTGCTCCTGTGAAAGAAGCAAAAGGGATCAGCAAAGACGTCATTATCGGTGGTGCTATTGGCGTCGGATTACTGCTGCTTCTCGCCAGCCAGAGCTTTCAGGCGCTGGCATTTAAGAACCACTTCGAAGAAGGTGTCGCCGCACTCAAAGCCAATAAGAATGATGTCGCTGTAGTCGAATTCAGCAGCAGCATTACCGCCAATCCCAACGATACAAAGGCTCTGTTTTTCCGGGCGCTCGCCGAAGCGCGGATGAACAACTACAAGAACGCGCTCGAGGACTACAACAAAGTCATAGCTCTCGAACCGAATAACCTCAACGCATTGGTATCACGGGCGACACTATACAACAGAACCAAATCTCACGACTCCGCGATCATGGATTGCGAAAAAGCGCTTCATATCGATCCCAACTTCCTCGACGCTTACCGAGTGCGGGCCGTGGCGTACAATCAGACGGGCCGTTATAGTGAAGCGCTTGCCGATGCGAAGCAGTTTCTCGACAGCTACAAAAACTCCAGTCAAAAAACGAGCAACAAAGAGGTAGCTGAGGTTGCGGCCAATCGCGCGTATGCCAACTTCAACAAGAAAGAATATGACGCGGCGATCGCTGATTACACTGAAGCAATCAATGCGGATCCTGAGAACGGTCAGTTATATGCCAGTCGCGCAGTCGTGTATAAGCAAGTGCATGACTGGAAGAAAGCCATGGATGATACCAACAAAGCGATCTCGTTGTCGCCTGGCGATACGAGCCTCTTCAAGATTCGCGGCGTGTGCTACGCCGGCTTGGGAGAAGCCCAAAAGGCCGCTGACGACCTCAACAACCTCGTCAAATACAACCCGTCGGTAGAAAATCACCGCATGCGCGGACAGGCTCGACTTGAAGTGCACGACTACAAAGGCGCAATGGAAGACTTCGATTTCGTGTTGGGCGCGACGCCGCACGATCAAGAGGCACGCGCCAAATATCAGGCTGCTCGCCTTGGACTGCAGGGCACCGCCAAACCCGACAGCATGGTTGCCGATGCGACGCCGATGAAGCATGAGCCGATCAATTTGAAACAGCCAGAGCCGGCATTGGTAAAACGCGGTTATGAACTCATGCTCGCCGGTAATTCCGATGACGCGGCGCAGTATCTGGTGGAGGCCGTAAAGAGAAGCCCCAACGATGCCTCCGCGCGAAGATACCTAGCGTACACGCTTATCGAGGCGGGGGAAAGCGGAGAAGCAGTCGACCAGTTTGCCGCGCTCACCAAAATGCAATCGCTACCACCGGGCGATATGCTAATGTACGCCAAAGCGCTCAATGATGCCAAACAGCCGGAGCAGGCGGTGAATGTGTATCGCGCCATTCTTGCTGCCGACCAAACCAACGATCGTGCACGCACTCAATTGATCAACCTTTACACAGCAACCGGTGACAAAGAGAAAGCGATTCGACTGGCCCAAGAAGGCATCCAGGCATCGCCTAACATGAAGGATTCCTACCAGGAATTGATCAAGAAGATTCAGGACAAAGATAAAAAGTAGTCGGCTTGAAGGGAAGCAGCCACGCCGCCGGGTTTTGCAAATTAGCGGGCGCCTCTGGAATCAGAAGCGCCCATTAGAAATTACGGATTCCTATGCTATTGGATTAAGTGAACGGTGTACACCTGGTCTTGTCCTGTTGCAGGAGTGCCCCCCGCTGTGGTTGTTCCATTTACTATGACTGGTCCAAGAACGGTGCCTGTAATTCTCAGCGTATGGGGCGAAACAGTAGTATCGAAATTGGCACCGCCTGCCGCCGTCCATGGTCCCGGTGGCACTAATACTGAGACGAAGCCGGTAACCTTGCCCTTTGGCGACCCTGTGCCTGTAATACTGTCGGCACTAAGAGGGAAGTAAACCACCGTCCCGGGCGCAGCCGCACCTTGCAACGCAGCGGCGATCGCTGCTTCAGTGCTGTCCATTGTCCCATGGTTGTAGTCATACGTATTTCCGGACACCACCTGCGCCTCATCGCCTGAAGGCACAGGCTGGTGGTTGATCATGTCCACAGCAATTTGTTGAATGGTGGATGCTCCACCGGCACCGGGCTTGCCGTTAAACCACGCGGAATTGCCTCGCGTATTGAAGTTGATGATCTGTCCTTTAGCAGGGGTAGCGCCAATCGGGGCATCTCCATATGCATCACCGAGGCTGGTGCTTACAAGGATGGGGAAGAACGTCAACAGAGTATTGACCTTGTTTGCCTGACCAGCAACTGAGTGAGTGTTGATTGTCTGCGTGAAATTGCCGAACATCTTGGCGAAAATGCTATTAATTTGGATGGTGGCATCCACAGTGCAGCGATCAGGACGATTATCTTTAGTATCGACTGTGCCGCCGACGCCGTTGGCGCTATTCCAGATAGTCGCCGTCACAATACGCGATATGGCAGCCGAAGTGTATACCCCTTGGGCCCCGTCCGCGGCATTCATGCTCGACACTTGCAGGGCAACGTTTACAGGTTCGCAATTGCCATTGCTTACCGTCTGTGCGCTGACGGCTCCCGCGCCGCCATAATCAACGAGGTCTATTGCGCCCGCCAACGCCGCAGCATCGGTCGCTCTCTGTAGTTCGCCTTTGCCGTCGTTGACGTGCATGCAGTCCACAGCGAAGCCGCCGATTGCCGCTACAAGCGGAATCAGCGCAACAAACGCCAGAGCGGCTACAGAGCCTTGATCGCGGCGATAACGTTTACGCTTCATATGATCTTGCACCTCGCAGCTATTGGATTGGGCATGTGAATGTGCCCCTGACATTGATTGTCGGTAGGAAAGTCGCGTGGAAATAACTAATCGGCCCATAGTTGGGGAAAACCGGAAGTCCGAATGCACCATTTTGAGGATATGCGCATTCCACGGTTACGTTGGCAGGCGGGTTGGCGGTATCCCAGGTGACGGTGTATTGGCTGCCGTCAGCAATGTAATTGCCCAGTGTAATTGGCGGTATGGTCTGACCGGTGCCGTTGTTCACAGCAGCCGATGTCGGAGCCGCCTTCTGTCCGTTTGTGTTGTTGAAGTTGACGACTAAAGCGCGTGCAGTATTGCGGGCGCCAACATCCATGGCCGATTTGATGGCGAAGTAATGACCAACTTCGACGGCTATGAAGATTAGACCAATAAGCAACGGCACGCCGAGCACAATTACTGCGCCAAACTCCGCAATCTGCGAGCCTCTGGATTTTCTAATTCGTCTGTTTGGAATGTACATATCTATGGCTCAAATCTGGGAAGCGAAAGTGGCGGTAGTGTTGATCTGATTGATCATTTGGTTTTTCAAGTTCAGCGGATCAGGCCATGGAAACGGCAATATGTTGTAGGCGGCGCTGCCACCGGTTGGATAAACAACTGTGACTGTGACGGTGCGTGGAGCATACTGCTGTGGACTCGTCCCCGCAATTGGCTGACCCGGACTCCAGGTGACTATGTATTGGGGCGCAGTCGCGTTGACGAAGTAATGGCCGTCGGCGGTTTTAATGTCGAATGCTTCCGGCACGGTATTGCCGCTGGCATCTTTCATGGTCGCAGGCAGAGCGCCCAGCGATGAAATCGTCGTCATGTTGTTGTTGATATTCCAATCGTTAAGCAGAGCTTGGGAGGCCCGGCGGGCAGCAGCCTCCAGATTGGTTCTGATCGTGAAAAAATAATCGAACTCAAGCACGGCGTACAACATTGCCATTACTAGCGGCAAGCCAAACACCACCGATGCCGCCCATTCGACGAGCGACACACCAGACGAATTCCGTCCACGACGATTCAACATAGTAAGACCCCGCGCTGGCGCAACACTGAAGGTTAACCGCATATAATAATTGGCTTTCTTGAAGATGTCAATAGGCATCGCTACAATTTCCCTTTAATTGGATAGGCACTGGCGCAGCAGGCTCCAGACCAGCGCAATTTCGCTGTCGGTTAGCCGGCACTTGAGAGTGGCCAGGCACATTTGCCTGGCCTTGGGGTATTTCTTGGTGGTCAAATACGCCTGGATAAGTTCGATACGAGCGCCGATAGAAGCAGGATTTGCGGCTATCGCTTGTTCGTAGTACCCAATGGCCGCCTCCAGGTTGCCCTTGGCGGCAAGGGATCTCGCAAAGGCGAGCGTTGCGGTTGTCCCGACGTCACCGCCGCCTTCACCCCCAGCACCGGAGCCGCCGGAGCTCGATCCTTGCGGCCCGCCATAGTGCGAGCGCACTTCGTCTCGGGCGGTATTTGGGGTTTCCGACGAAATATCTTCTTCGATGAGAATGCGCATTTGCTCCTGCGCCAATTGCTCCGAAGATTTGCCTGTCGCCGCTTCACGGATTGCTGCCGGGATAGTGAAAATGCCGAGGCACAACCCCATAAGCGTAAGCGCGCCGATAAGCTTGCCAATTGGGAAGTCGGCTTCCTGCTTTTTGGGTCCCTCATAAACACCCAGACGCCCGGCAATCGCATCGCGCATCCGCCCGATGATTCCGTCAACGCCGGTTTTCGCCTTTGGCTGTGGAAGCCCTTCCTGCATCGCAATAAGCGGTGCATAGTCGGCATCGATAGTCTTCGGAGTGGGAATCGAGTCCAGGTCCGAGACATCCGGCGGCGGGGGCGTGTCGTGCTCGATAAACTCCCGGAACTCTGCTTTTTCCGGCAGCTTCATCCGATGATCCATGCGCTGGAACTCTTCCAGCATTTCGTCGCGGCCGCGAGCGAACATAACTTCGCCCAGTTGCCAGAGTTGATCTGACGTTAATTGCAAACCTTTTTCAGTCAGGAAATCATCCAACTGCTCGAAGCTCTCGATGTCTCTTTGCTCGGCTTTCGCCAAGTCGAGAGCCTTTCTTTGCTGGTCATTCAGCGACGGGAGGTCGTTTTCGATTCGTTTTTCGGTGAGTTCGAAAGGCTTTTCGTCCAATGGAGCATTTGCCAAAAGCTCCATCTGGTGATCGGTGAGTCCCTGTTCTTCATTAAGAGTAGCGAGTTCTGGATCGGTTTCATGGAACGCCTCCGCATCCGCCATGCTTTGCCCGAGTTGATTCAAAAGATGTTTTTGTTGATCGGTGAGCGAGCGGTCGCTCATATCGAGCAAACCGTCGGTAGCCACGAACTCCTCAGGCGGTGCGCTCTGCTTGGACGCTTCCAGCTCAGCCTTTTGCTCTTCGGTTAAACCCGACTCGCGCGGTTCTATCGGCCGCACTTCGCCGGTAAGCATGTTTACCTCGACCGTGCGATTCTCGTCATCTTCGGTAAGTCTTTCATTCGGCAAAAGCGTCGGAAAAGTGATGGCCGGAGTGAGATCCGGATCAAAGACTTCGTCGAGATGCCGCGACATCGTCTCAGGGATTGTGGCAGCTTCAGACTCTTGCGCGTCCTTGGTTTCCTCCGGTGCGTCAGCTTTCGGCTCTTCTACCTTGGGCGTCGGCGTCGGCGCCTTCGCCTTCGGTTCGGCAGGCACAACCGGCTGCGGTTGCTCAACATGTGATTCCGAGCCGTTGCCGTGAGCGATAGACTTATGATCAGCCGGTCGCATCTTGGGCGGCGTTGCTGATTTATTGCGAAGGAAATCAACCAGCGCGGGATCGGCTTTGATCTCAACCGTTGAGTTATCATCTTCCGCACCGGCACCCGACTGTATTTTTTCCGCCGGCGGAGATGCAGATGAAGCCACGACCTCCTGCATTTTGTTCAGAATGGGAGGGGCGCCGGCATTGCTCACAGCGCCCGCCAAAAGTTGTTTAATATCAACGTCAATGCGCTCGGCAGTGACAATTTGGTTTTCGTCGAATTTCGCATACTTGACGGTGGCATCGCTCAAATCCATCAGTTTGCTTAGAGCAGCCTGTCCAGTTTCACCGCTCTTATCCACAAAAGCGCCGACCAGCTTGCCTCTGGCAAAGGCCACCGCGCCTTTGGTTCCGGCGGCGGATATTTTAAGCGCGCCACTAAGCTCAGCCTCTGAAGAAACAATCTCCAGAGCGCTACGCATATCGCGCGCTTCAGCAATCTTGTCTTTAAGACTCGATGTCATTATTGCTTACCAACTAACCCCATCTGCATAGGTTTATATTCCACGTTTCGGGCTTTAAACGCCTCTTGATGTGTCCATACATGGAACCCTTACCTCGCGCGTGGGTCTTATCTCAGGGATTAGGAGGGGCCAACATGAGGACTGATTTTGAAAGGGAAACTCGGCCCGAAACGGCAGATAAAGCGGGGTCGAAAAGCTGGATAGGGGGCGTCGTGCTCGCCGTGGTCGTGGTTTTGCTGGCCATCTGGGCAATCAATGCCAATCACGGCAACAAAAACTCGCAAGCACCAGGCGCCACTTCCAGTTCGGTGCAAAATTCGGCAACCGGCGAGCAAGGGTCGGTAGGTCAATTTCGGGAGCAGGTAGTACCAAACACCCAGGGCAACCAGGAAACGGGCGCGCCCGGCGCAGCAAATGGACTGCCCGCCGGCGGCTATACGCAACCGCAAGCGACCGGCTCGACGCAACAACAAACCAACGAGGGCTCTGAAGCCGGTGCCGGCAGTACCGGTATCACCACTTCGACTGATACCATCGGCGGTGCGCCGGTTAAATCAAGCAAGGGCAGTACGGAAAACGGCAACGATAAGAGCGCTCCGGGCCGCACCAACGGCACCAACACGAGCGGGCAATAGCCTTCTCATAAACCATATTTCTTGCGAAGCATCTCGATGCGTTCGATGATGGGTGTGCCTGTGTGCACCTGCCCGTCGGTGAGCGATTCGACCTTTTCCAAGCGCTGAAGCACGGTGAGATTTTCCTGCCGTTGGCCCAGCACTTTCATCTCGATTGAACTTAAAGAGTCATCCAGTGAACCGCCACTGGTGGCAGGCGTCCCGCTGGCTGCACCACTCACGGTGCCAGGCGCAGCCGGCGGCGGAAAGCTGGGAACGGGCGCCGCAGGCTGATCGGCGAATTGTTTTGGCAATACGCGATAAGTAGGATTGGCCGGGCGATAGCTTCCTGCTCCGGGCACCGGCGCCGGCGATTGTTGATAAGCGCCCGCCGGTGGGGCACCGCCTGTGGTTGCTCCCGAAAATGGAGGATAAGGCGAAGCCGGAGCGCCCTGAGTCACGGGCGTACTCATTCCGGAGGCCGCACTCGAATAGGGGGGTGCCGATGCGGCGGGCGCCGGCGTCTCGTTCGACATTGGACGAGGCGGCTGCGTAGAGGCGCTCGATTGATGCTGAATTATCGTCACCGCACCATACTGTCCTGTGTCACTGGACGGCGATTCAACAGGCACCTGCGCTTTGCCGGAGGCAGGCTCATCGCCAAGCTGAGACATCGATTTACCCTCCGACTTCGGCTCATCGGTGGGTTTTGAACGCTCGCCTGCTTTGAGATCGTCCGCGCTGTAAGAGCTAAACTCATCACCAACATGTTTCTCGGCGGCCGGCGTCGTGCGTCCGGACTCGTCGAGAGGGCCTTTGTGCGCCTTTTGCTTGTCGCGAGATGCAGCATCCGACTTGACACTAAGATTACCGAAGGCCGAACCTTCCTCGTCGTTGTCTTCGGCTTTGGCGCCTTCTTTTACGCGTTCTTCATCGTATGACACGCCGTGGCTTTCGTCGTCACGCATATCACCACCGCCCATTTGCGCGATTGCGCGTTCAGCGAGATCGATATTGCGTTTTGCCTGAACATTCTTCGGATTGATTTTTACTGCTTGCTGAAATTGTGAGATTGCTTCCTTGAAATGACGCGCGCTGTAATACTGAATACCCCAATGATTGTGTGTTTCAGAGAGATTAAGTGAAACGATGGAACGGCATTGAGGATCATCGGGATCGATCTGCAGCGCCTCTTCATAGAGCGCGATCGCCGCGCTGAACTGCTTATGCATCATCAAAGAATTGGCTTTCTGGATCAGTTGGCGGAACCGCTCAACATCAGGGCCGCTGAGTGCCGACGCATTCGGCGCACAGAGCAGGGCTAGCAGCAAAGCAAGAAGCAAATGGCGCATGTCAGTCTTCCATATAATTCGTCCAGTATTCCGTGCGCTCTTTCCAATCGCAGTTGCCGCAGATGAGTGTGACTTTCGAGCCGGCCGTCTCAAGTCCGGAATCACCTGCGCCGTCCCACACGGATGCTGTCATTTCCGTGAATTTGTCGAATGATTGAATAGGCTTTTTGCAATTGGGACAGATCATCTTCTTGTCGGCGACAGCCTGCTTGATTTTTTGCAGCGACATTGCAACTCCTTCCAAAAGCTGAACCATGGTTAGTGTAGCAAGTGCTATTGCTATGTTACTCACATTTAGCGAGTAGACAAGGTTGTAATTACCGGATCTAGCTCTCAGGGCGGGGCGATGCCCGGTGTTACCGATGTCGGCGGCGGTGATGAGCCCACGTCGTAGTCGGGGCGTGCGCTCCCGGGGCATGGACGGGCGGGGACAGCGGTTTGAGCTTTACTGAGCCCAGCGACTGCAGCTGGCTGATTAAAGCATTCAAACTGACTCGCAACTCGCCGATTTGCGGCGTGTGATCGTTGACTATGGCAGTCACCGCCATCGGCTGTCCGGTTGAGGTTTTGACAATGCCTGTGATCGAGCGCACGCTATCCATGGCGCCAGTTTTAAATCGGAATGTTTTGGCGCTGCCTTCACCTTCATGTTTCATCAGGTCGATATAAGGGCCATCACCTGTGGGTCCACACATATGGCGCAGCACCACATTTAGTGCATGCGGGGAAATGGCATTTTTACGCGAGAGTCCACAGCCATCAAACATCACAGCATCACCCTGCCTGCCGCCAATTGAAAGCAGCCAGCCGTTTAGCTTCGCCAGTCCGCGCTCTTCGAGAGTCATCTCGCCCATTGCTTTATTGATGGGCTGCTGCGTTCCCAACAACCGCAAAAACTGTTGCGCATACAGATTGTCACTCTTGGCGAGGCAGTATCTGATTATTCCGGAAATCGGATCCGAATGATGTTCGGCAAATAGTATTTGCTCGTTGCTTGGCGCTACTTCGTGTCCTTCTACTTTGATCCCGGAGGACTTCAGCAGCTGGCGCGCGACGCCGGCATTGAAATCAGTCGGATTGCCCACGCACAAGCCGCCTGTGACAGGCTGATCCGGACGCCAGACCGTTACGTTGTTCGACTCTTTGTTGTAAGTCACCCATGCCGGCGCCCAATAGGACTGAAGCAAAGTGCGGAAAAGAGCGTCCTTTTGCTCGGCAGCGCCGGCAGCGACCACAGGCAACCCGTGCGATGGATCGGTGCCGGTAACGATATTTCTGTCCACGACAAGATCGGATGAAGCCGGCATCCAGTCTTGTCCCCAATCTTGGATAAGCCACTCCGTTGAAAAATGATCCCCGCCACCCGTGACGGAGCCCACCATGACAGAACCTTCGATCGTTTTCACTCGCCCTTGCAACGAGCTGAGCATGTTGCGCAAATCCGCCAATGTGAAAGTCGGATCTTGTGAGGGCACTATTACCAACGGACCTGTCAGTCTGTTGCCTCGTATTTCGCCGTAGCCGACCAATGCCGTGCGAAACAGGTAGCCACCGCCGAAGGTGTCATATGCACACGCTGTCGTCAGGACTTTGGCAATGGAAGCGCTTACAAAGCGGCGATTGCCGTTGTGGGAAAAAATAATTCTGCCGGAGGGGACATCCATGATTTCCACGCCGACGTACGAACGTTGCAACTCGGGTCGGTTCACCCAGGCGGCGGCAACATCGACGGCACCTTTGAGTTGCTTGCGGGCCTCTTCTTCAGCGGGATCAACCGACGGCTGCGGAGCGGCCGGCTGAGCCGGTGCCAGCAAAGCGGTCTTGTTGCCGCTGCGGAGTGGGCTGCCGCCCGCCGCTACGATGCTTGCCGGTAGCAAGAGGAGTATACAAAGGAATAGAGTGGCTGCCTTTTGTCTGCGAATCATCAGAAGTGAGAACCGGCGTCAGCTTTTTCGATACCGGCGCCGCGGATTGCGCGCGCCCGAGCACGCATTCTAGCTGCTTCTCCGTTCTTACTCAACTTCTCCAAAACTTCAGCATATGACTCAAGAATTGCCGCCACAGACACATGCTGCGGGCCATTTGCTGATTCGGCAGCGCTGAGCGCGCGTTTCATCAACGGCACTGCTTCCCCATAGCGACCCTGCCTCACATAAAGATTAGCCAGCGCCAGCGACGCACGTCCTGCATCGCCGTGACTGCCGGCTTTGTCCATTAGTATCAGGGCACGCTTATAAAGGGATTCGGCCTCAGATATTTGCCCGAGATTGGCATGCGATTGTGCCAATTCATCCAGCCGCTTGTAAGCATCGCCCCGTCCGGGCTGCACCACGCTTTCCGTCACATCGAGCGACTTCTTGAAATAAGGCTCGGCCAAACTGTTTTTGCCTTCACTCTGATAGAGATTGGCTAGATTCTCATAGCTGTACGCCAGTGCAAGATGATTGCTGCTCAGCGTCAGCTCGCGAAACGTGAGCGCGCTTTTGTACAGGCGTTCCGCCATTGTGAATTTGTGGTTGGCTTGATAAAGATGCGCAATCGAATCGAGAGTGGTGGCAAGTTCCAAATTCTCGTTGGCGGTAGTGCGATCCGTTTCCGTCTGCGCCTTCTCCAGCATGGAGCGCGCTTGCGTATAACCTTTGCTGCGATCGAAAAAATGCTCGATGTTGCCGAATTGGCTCTTGATCGCCACTTGCTCTTTCACACGACGCTCAGCAAAACCGGCAAGCAGATTACAAAGCTTGTCCGCTTTTTCGGGCGAGCCGTGTTCAATATAGAACTGCGTCAGTTTGCCCACATCCGACACCACCTGTGGATTCTCAGAACCAAGGGACTTCTCACGCGCATGCAACTCTTGCTCGAGCAGCGGTTCTGCTTTATTGAATTGACCGCGAGTGCTGTACAGCGCAGCCAATGAGCGCAGCGTATCCGCCAGCCGAATGTCGCCGGGCGGGAATTTCTCCGCTTCCTTCAACGCTTGTGTGAGGTTCCGTTCGGCAATGCCGTAATTGTTTCCACTGAACGCTGCGTCGCCCTCGCGCTTCAGCGAGGTCCAATCCGCAGTGCTCTTATCTTCAGTAGCCCAAACCTGCCCTGCTGCGAAAAACGCGCAGAGAGCGATCAGGATGACGCTGCTCCGAAGTCGAGATTTCATAAATCAGTTTGACGGTGGCAGCATTCTAGCCCAATTAATGTGACTCAGTTGTGTCACGGCGTTTAATCTCGCCTTGCTTTTTTAACCTCGACGAGTTATTTGACCCACCCCCGAGAACGTTCCCCAATGCCAGGTGAAAGCGCCGCGAAAGACAACTGGCGGTTGTTGAAAGGCAAAACGAAATTTTTCTCCCGGGGGTAGCGCTATCGCTTGACAAAACGCATTAATATAAGCAGAATTGGGTTCTTCAACCACCTTACTACCCTTCCGTCCGCCGTTACTATTTTTCCGTCCGCCGTATTCCCTCCTTGCCACGTCCGCCTCGTCCTCACCATGACAGCAACAGCAGATGTCGATGTTAAATCGAATAAGCCTGACGTAGCGCCAGTTAAGACTGACCACGAGCAGGGCGCCGCCGCAGGCGAAAAAAACCTGGCAGACCACGCTCATGATTTGCTGAACAAGCGGCCCGGCGAATCGACATTAGCCGGCGTTGGCGATCAGCATGCAGGCGACCCGCAGCACTCCGACGCGGTTCGCACCGCCGGCGATAGCATTTGGTCAAACGCGGCGACGAAAGCATCATTCGAACAAATGAAGGGCAAAGAATCCGGCAACGAGCAGCTGCCGGCATGTTCACTGGAAGCAACCGACAAAGGCAAAGTCCAGCCCGGACAAGATAAAGGCGATCCCAAGCACGGTCACGAGTTTAATATCCCGGGCGCCGACGGCCAGAATCAGCTTCATGTCGACCGCCAAGGCGACTCGATGACGATTACTCGCAATGGCGAGAAGTACGAACTCAATAAGAAGGAAGGCACCCACGAGTTTACCGACAACAAGGGCAATAACATGGAGATGGGCCCGGACGGTAAGCTGCATGCCAAAGTAGACGGCGAACAGTACACGATCTCACGCGACGAGATTCGGCAGCAATTGCGCGGCGGCAATGGAACCGAAGTCGTCCATAAACATGACGGCGATGGAGACGACCCGTCAAAATCACAAAAAGATCAGATCGTCACAAAACCAGGCGAAACCGGCGATCGCAAAGTGGCAATCAGCGACAACACCGATCAAGTGCGCATCACCGCAGAGCAAGATGGAAGCCGCACGTTCCACGTTCACAAGCCGGGCAGCGCCGATGACAGCGAGACTGTTAAGTACGACACGAAAAACGGCACCCTATCCATCGATCGCCATGATGGTCACGATCCAACCGTGCTGAAAGGCGACGCCCAGAACAAACAATGGATCAACCCAGCTACCAACAAGCCGTTTACTGACGCCGAGCTAGCCGGCATGACTATTAACGGTCAGCCGATAACACAGGGACAGGACATTCAAATAAGCGGTACCGGACAAACCGACGGCCGTCCCGATGGCACCACTATTAAACTTGACGGCAGCATCCAAACAACCGTCAATGGCAACCAAGTAACCATCAAAGGAGCCGAGACCGACGGGTCGGGCAATCCAGAGCAGAAAGTAACTGCCTTGATGCAGAAAGCTGACGGCTCGACCACCGAAATCACCACCACCGGACAAGGTGCCACCACCACAGATTGCGGCACGAATGGAGCTTGCACCGTCTCCAGCATTAATGGACAAGGACAATTGGATGCCGGACAGGGCATAACCAACCCAGACGGCACCATCGCCAAAAATCCAGACGGCACGCCGGTGATGCAATCTTCGGATTTCCGCTTTAACCCCGGCGATGGCTCGCAACCCGCAACCGCACAACTCGGGTCGGCCGATCAGCCCGAAGCCACATTCAGCATGGCGCCGGCCGGCACCAACGGCAGCGATGGCTGGCAGTTCCAACAGGCGAATATAGGCGATCTCGGTTTGACCAACGGCAGCATGGACGACCCGAACGCCCAATGGCAAATGAGCTTCAACGACGGCTGGTCGGCGAACAATGACTGGAGCAGCTGGTCCGATCCTAATGGACAAACCGCCTATAACTGGGATTCCAGCACCGGCGACTACTCTTCCTTTTCGTCGGACTATGGATATGACACCGCCAGCAATGGCTCGGGTTCGGACTACGATTATTCTGGTTACACCGCCGACGCCACGGGCCCAGGTTACACAGATGATGCCGTAGTCGCCGCAACCGATGAAATGGCAGTGTCGGCAGATGCGCCGGAGCTGGTAGCCTCGGCAAGTGACGGCGTGCCGGACAATCAGGGCGTTGTCGAACAGGAACGTGCATCACTAGCAGTGCTTCTTGCTTCTTTGCCTACGAACAGCCGATTTGACAATATAAGAGCGAGCGTCGCTGCTAGCCTCGATAAAGCCGGCGGCGCCATCGCCGCGGCCGACGCACAAAAAGATCGCCTGGCTATGGCCAAACAGGCCGCTATGGATGGCGGTTCTGACAGCGATGTTCTGGCGCGGTCTACCGGATTGGATTCAAGCACGGTAGCTCAAATCCGGCAGAATGAAACGAACAATCCTGAGAAAAAACGCGAGCAACAGCAGCTGATGACTGCCTGACCGTCAATAGCTGTCCAGCCGCCCGCCCAGATGATATGCTTGGCGTAGCTTAAGGCGGAAACGCTCTTGAATTTGCCTGCGAAAGAAAAAGAAAAAGAATACGTTATCAAATACAAGGCCGCCCCGCAGTGGATATTGGACTTTTTCTGGTTTGGCGGCGCAGCATTCGTAATCACGCTCGTGATTCTGGTAGTGTTCGGTGAATCAGCTGCTGGAGCGGCTTTTTTCGATCCTCGCATCGCCTTTGTGGCCGTTTCAGCTTTGTTCGCTTCGTTGGCCGCCATGATGAGCCAAAACCGAATTGTGCTTACCCCGGAAGGGATTCATTTTCCGTTTCACCTGATGCCCGGCTTGCTGTTCCGATCGATGAGGAAATGGACGGATATCGGTGCGGTGATGGTGGTCGATCGAGAGGGTCCCGACTACTTCGAGGATTCCGACTACGACTCGAAAGAGTTGGTCATACACTTCAACTCCGGCGGGCATGTGCGGCTGCAAATGGCTGCCATCGCCATGCAAGACCTCGACAAATTCTTTCGCGCCAGCAAAGCCTGGGGAAGCACCGCCGTTTTCTCTCCCGAGCTCATTGAGCTGAAGCGCAAGCTGTTCACGGGCCCGACGCATCCCAAGCAAATCTCCTTTACCACCATCTGGGAAGAGGAGATGCAACAGCACTTCACCACGACTAACTTCGTGCCATTGGATCGCGGCAAAATGCTTCAAGGCGGCAGATTCAAGGTTACATCGCAGCTCACGGCAGGCGGATTGTCCGCAATTTATCTGGCCGAAAAACCGGATAAGCGCATTGTGGTTATCAAGGAAGCGGTGGTGCCGCCGCGCGCTGACGAAAAGACGCGCGTGAAAGCTAAAGAGCTTTTCGACCGCGAGGCGAGAATGCTGGTAAAACTCAGTCACCCCCGCATTGCACGCGTGTTCGATCATTTCGTCGAGGACGGTCGCGAATACCTGGTGCTCGAATACATTCCCGGGCAGAGTCTGCGACAGCTCGTGACCCGCGATGGTCCGCAAACCGAAGACCAGGTGCTCGACTGGGCGATTGATATCGTCGACATTCTCGATTATTTGCATGGACAGAATCCGCCGATTATCCATCGCGACGTTTCGCCTGATAATCTTTTGCTGCGCGAAGACGGAGTGCTGTTTATGATCGACTTCGGCGCCGCCAACGAATTCGTGGGCAGTGCTACCGGAACACTGATCGGCAAGCAATCATACATACCCCCCGAGCAATTTCGAGGCAAGGCGCAGCCGGCAAGCGACATCTACGCGCTCGGCGGCACGCTCTATTACCTGCTTACGGGCAGCGAGCCGGAGGCGCTGTCAGTCTCGCATCCGGCGCAAGAACGGAAGATTATCTCGGAGCCTATGGATAGATTGGTCGCAAATTGCACGGCACTGGAAGTCAACGATCGCCCGGCATCCGCCAAAGAGCTGCGAGCCAGGATAACTGAGGTTAAAGCCATGCCCCGGGGCGGCATAATTAAGGTACCCGGGAGCCGTGGTTAATGAAGCCACCGTTAGAACCATCTCTGGCTTACAAGTACTTTGTTGCCTACCGCCTGCATGACGGGCAGCGGTTCGACGAGATGGTTATTCCGTATCGCCCCAAGCATAGTTTTCAAAAGAAGTTGCGCAAGTCGCTGCACCTGGACACGCGCATCTGGTTTGGACTGGTGCTGATGTGCTTGCTTTGTTTCTTCGCCCTCAATCCACATCTGGCGGCTAATCCGGTTGCTGCCCTGGTTTTGCCGCTGCCGTTTTTTGTCCTGATGATTGGCGCCGCCTTGAGCTGGACGGGCGTCGAAATGTACAACAGCGCCCAGCCCACGCACTTCGGACTGAGCGCAAAGGGTCTGCGTCTGTACTGGATTCGCTGGTTCGGTGATAACAGCAGCGAATATATTCCGTGGTCCAACGTTTCGCACGTGCGATTGCGACACCATAAAGATTTCGGCGTGCTCAACGAAACGTGGATTGATTTTCTCGGCACCACCGGCAGTATCATGTTTACTTTGCGCCTCGACGGCATCGTCACCGGCGAACAGCGCAAACGACTGCATACCGCCCTGAAACAGTATTTGTCGCCGGCTCAGATTGAGCCGGCGCTGCACGATTTGCTCAACCCCGTGAAAGTGGACGGCTACACCCAGTTGTGGCTGGAGGTATTGGCTACATCGCCGCACCGCTTGCGGCAGGATGCCCTGCCGGTGCGCTCGACAATCGCCAACGAACGATATGAGATCCACGGCCACATTGGCTCGGGCGGACAGGGCACCGCCTATCTCGGGCGCGCCGTGCGCGGCGCGTTGGCGCCGGGCAGTGACCCTCTGGAAGTAGTTCTTAAGGAATTCGTATTGCCATACAACGGCGGTTTGGGCGTTACCAAAAAAGCGCTCGACAGCATTCAGCGCGAGGCAGATCTACTCAAACAACTAAAACATCCGCAGATCGTACGGCTCGTCGATTTATTCGTAGAAGATCAGCGCGCCTATCTGGTTTTGGAGCACATTGAAGGCGAGTCACTGCGCAACTCTGTCGAACGGCAAGGCAAATACGACGAGCGGCAGGTAATTAACCTGGGCATGCAGATGTGCGACATTCTCAACCACCTGCACGGGCAAAATCCGCCTGTCTTGCACCGGGACTTCACACCGGAAAACCTGATTATGAGCGTGGACGGACAGCTCAAATTAATCGACTTCAACGTTGCGCAGGTGATGCAGACGAACGCCACGCGCACTGTTGTCGGAAAGCATTCATATATTTCGCCCGAGCAATTCCGAGGAAAGGCGAATCCGCAAAGTGACATTTATGCGCTCGGCGCTACCTTGTTCTATTTGTTGACCGGCTGCGAGCCAGAGCCCATTTCCGTCGCGCACCCATGCAAGCTCAACAATGAAATTTCGGGCGAACTCGATGCCATCGTTGCGCAAACGACGGCTCCCGATTGCGATGTCCGCTTTAAATCCACGCAAGAACTGAAAGAAGCATTGCACAAACTGCAAGCGCGCGTTTGTTCGTAATTTTTGATCACGAAACATGGACTAACCCGGCGTGAATTGAGGGGAAAACCCGAGTCAACGGTGGGTTAAAGTGATCTGTATGTGAACCGACATCGCTTGGCGGGCGGACGATAGATCCAGGCACTTCAGTGTTCAGACTACATATAGCAAAAACCACCTTGGCGCCGGCAGCGGCTTTATTCGCCATTGTCTCTATATTGCCGACCACCGCCGTCGCCTCTCCCGGGTTCGCCCATATGGAGCAGCACGGTATGGCACCAAATGCGATACCAGGAGCCGGGCGCGTTAATGGCAACGGCTTTGCCTTCGGCCACAATTCCGACGGCAATGCCTTCGGACTCATTCAAAATCTCGCC
>Ga0134128_10000276_pt1 | contig 72671 bp, 60 predicted proteins | sample KB31754_FD_96462 | JGI IMG/M metagenome (GOLD analysis project Ga0134128, IMG submission 96462) | Terrestrial soil microbial communities with excess Nitrogen fertilizer from Kellogg Biological Station, Michigan, USA - KB3-175-4 | ecosystem: Environmental > Terrestrial > Soil > Unclassified ... | reverse complement strand
GCCTTGCGAGAATACTAGAAACTCGACAAGCAGGTTCGTAGCGTCTGCTATGGCGTGAGCCGGGAGGTTTTGAGCGGCACGCGTAAGAGGCTACTCGTTTTTTGAAAAGGCTGACCCCGGAACATCGAGAGTGCTGACCGCCAGCCCTACTCCACGGTCACGGATTTTGCCAAGTTCCTCGGCTGGTCGACGTCGCAACCGCGGCGTACAGCGATGTGATAGGCCAGCAACTGCAGCGGAACGATTTCAAGAATTGGCAACAGTTCTTCCGGAGCTTCAGGCACGAAGATGACGTGATCGGCGGCTTCCTTGATTTCATGGTCGCCGTCGGTTGCGATGGCGATGACCTGCCCGGATCGTGCCTTCACTTCTTTCAGGTTCGAACTGGTCTTCTCATAACGCAGCATGGAGAGTGGATCTTTGAGATCGCGGGTTGCGATGATCACGACGGGGAGGTTCTCATCGATCAGCGCGTTCGGCCCATGCTTCATTTCCCCTGCGGGATATCCTTCGGCATGAATGTAGGAGATTTCTTTTAGTTTCAACGCACCCTCGAGCGCGATGGGGTAGTGAATCCCGCGGCCCAGGAACAGGAAGTCCTGCGAACGAACATATTGCTTGGCCAAGTCCTCGCAGTCTTCTTCATGCGTGAGCAGGTGTTCGAGTTTTCCCGGAATTCGAGTGAGTTCATGCACCAGTTTGCGGGCTTGCTCGTCGGAAATGGTCCCCCGCACCTCGCCTAAGTAGAGCGCGAACAGATAAAGCGCCGTAAGTTGAGCGGTGAAGGCCTTGGTCGATGCCACACCGATTTCGGGTCCGGCGTGCGTGTAAATCGTGCCCGCCGCTTCGCGCGTGATCATCGACCCAACCACGTTGCAGATCGCCATGGTTTTCGAACCCTTGGCTTTGGCTTCACGCTGAGCTGCAATCGTGTCCGCGGTTTCGCCGGACTGAGAGATTACGATCGTGATGGTATCGGCGGGAACAATGGGGTCGCGATAGCGCCACTCGCTTGCGTAGTCCACCTCCACTGGAACGCGTGCCAGGCGTTCAATCATGAATTTCCCGGCTTGTGCCGCATGCCAACTGGTTCCGCAAGCCGCGATGTTGATCTTCTTTACGGCTTTGAACTCGGCTTCGGTAATCTCCATCTCGTCGAGGAACACGCGGCCGGTTTCCTGCGAGATTCTGCCTAACGTGGTGTCCCGAACCGATCGCGGCTGCTCATAGATTTCCTTGAGCATGAAGTGCTTGAACCCACCCTTTTCCGCCATGATGGGGTCCCAGGTGACATGCTGCAGTTGTCGCGTAATCGGCTGGCCGTTGAAATCAGTGAGGCGTACACCCTCGGGAGTAATGACCGCCAGGTCTCCGTCGGCTAGAAAGAACAAATCGCGCGTGTGATAGAGAATTGCCGGGACGTCGGAGGCCACAAAGTATTCGTCTTTGCCCAATCCGATAACTGCTGGCGGCCCATTGCGGGCAGCAACAATCTTGTTCGGTTCATCCACTGAAATCACGGCGAGGGCAAACACTCCCGTGAGTTGCGTAACCGTCTTGCGTACCGCTTCTTCGAGAGATGGCCTGTGACCGTTGCCCGTGTGCAGATAATACTTTTCGATCATGTGGGCGACGATTTCAGTGTCGGTTTCAGTTGTGAACTTGTGGCCTTCTTCGGCCAGCTTCTTCTTCAGAGAGACGTAGTTCTCGATGATGCCGTTGTGGACAACCACAACTTTGCCTGTGCAGTCGCGATGGGGGTGAGCGTTCTCTTCCGTGGGACGTCCGTGCGTTGCCCAACGGGTATGACCGATGCCGTAGGTCCCGTCCATTGGCTTTAGGCGGATGACTTCTTCGAGGTTGCGAAGCTTGCCCTCGGCCCGCCGTATCTGCAGGCCATCGCCGTTGCCGCACACTGCGATTCCGGCGGAGTCGTATCCGCGATACTCCAGCCGCCGCAAGCCGTCCAGGATGACTGGAACGACCCTTTTCTTACCCACATATCCCACGATTCCACACATGGTGAACTGCTCCTAAGCTGTTGTGGGGAGGACTGCGCAAGACCGAACTGCTCTAATCTTCCAACGAATACCGAAATTCTTCAATCACCGGGTTGGTCAGCACTTCACGGGCGATCTTTCCAATCTCCGCCTCCGCATCCGTGCGGCTCAGACCCCCGTTAATGGTGATTTCGAAATACTTTCCCTGTCGTACGTCCTGCAAGCCCTTATAACCCATCTTGTTGAGGGCGCCCTGAATCGTCTTGCCTTGCGGATCCAAAACGCTACGTTTCAGCGACACGTACACGAATGCTTTCATGGGGATGCGCTCATTATACGGCAACCCCGGTTAAGCCCCTCTGATAACTAAAGTTTTGATTGCAGCCATGTTAGCTTGCCCCACACAAAGCGGGTGGGGAAGCGAGTTCGAGCCTCTAACGAGCAATGAGAGTCGTAACCCCCAGGTTCTAGTCGGCCGCGCGCAGACCTGTGTTGCCCGCTCTTGGGATAGCTAGTCGCTAAGTCGAGCAGCAATCTTGGAGAACGTTAAGAGACAGCCTCGCAAACCACGTCGATGATATCGAGCGAATGGGGGTAGCGGCGCGAAGGTTGGGAAGAATTTTCGCCAAATTCGTCATTTGTTCGCCCTACGTGTACTTTTAACATTAACTGTCTTATAGTTTAGCTTAACTGACATAAACCGTCTTATAGTTTAGTTAAACCTGGAGAGGGACCCACCATGCTGACCTTACCCATTCCCGTCACCCGCGCCCTGCGTAAGCTGGGGCACGACATCAGGGACGCCCGGAGGCGGAGACGGCTTCCCCAGCTTATCGTAAGGCAACGGGCTTCGATCAGCGAACCGACCCTGATCCGGATCGAACAAGGTGATCCCAAGGTCGGAATTGGAAGCTATGCGACGGTCCTCTTTGTATTGGGGATGGCCGACCGTCTAGCCGATCTCGTCGATCCGAAGAATGATCCAGTGGGCCTGCAGCTTGAAGAGGAAAACCTGCCGAAGCGCATTCGAGGGGCAAGAAAGCCGAGAAGCCTCAAGGCAAAATAATGGCCGACGATCTCAAAAAAGCACTGGGCAAGTGAATCAATTCCCCCGCAAGCGCGGATCGGACCCCTGTCAACCAGGTGGAAGAGTTGGATGGCGGCGGGGGATTCTTGCTGCATTACAAGCGGAACAATTCGCGTAGCCGCTTGGTTTGGGCGCGGGCCACTGGGATTTCTGTTTGCTTCTTGTCATCCATGCGCAACTGGTAAGAGCTCTTAAACCAGGGCACTACTTCCTTGATCCGCTGGGTATTCACCAGATACGAACGATGGACGCGCCAAAATAGGTTCGAATCGAGGCTATCGAGTAATTCCTCGAGCGTGCGGCAGTTCGATTGGCCTTCCATTCCGGTGGCCCCGGTCGTCACGACAGTGATAATCCCATCCTCAATCGAAGCAAAGCAGATGTCGCGTTGGTTGACCAGCAAGAGCCTTCCATTCGACTTCAAGAGAATCTTGGATGCCTGCGGTTTTTGCGCTTCCAACATCCGAACCAACGTATCCAGCTTGTCGGAAGAAGATGTCGCAGGCTCCATGGTCGCCCGCGCTTTTTCAACCGATTGCGCAACCCGTTTCTTATCGAATGGCTTCAGAAGATAATCGATCGCATTTACCTCGAAAGCCTTTACCGCATATTGATCAAACGCGGTGGAGAATACGATCTTTGGAATCGGCAGCTTCTTGTCAAGCAGCTTCTTGATCACTCCGAAGCCGTCAAGACCCGGCATTTGCACATCGAGAAAAACTAGGTCCGGATTGTGCTCCCGAATGAGGTTTACTGCCTCGAGACCGTTCTTCCCTTGTGCGACGACATCGACATCGCCGAGATCCTTCAGCAGGTAAGCGAGTTCGTCGCGAGCCAGCTGCTCGTCGTCAACAATCAGGGCCGATAAGGACACACTTCTCTCCTTGGATGAAAAGTATAGCCGAGGAACTCTGGTTCGAAGGTTTCCCCCGGGACGGGCGTTTGCGGGTGGGGTCGGAAGAGCTTTGCCGGCACTCAACTTATAATCGGAGCTCATGCAATGTCTTGGGTATTTGCCTAATAGCTTCGTCTTTGTTGTTGCTCTCGCGACAGCTTCGGTTGCCCAGAACACTTATCTCGGGTTTGATCGCAATGACTACCCCGGCGATGCCTCTTTGTCCACTCTGCGGCAGACTTTCGATTACACGGGCTACTGGCTGAACAATCCGCCGGGCTCGGCCTCAAATGGCTGGCTCGGAAAGCGAAGTACCTTGAAGTCTGCCGGCTTCGGATTTGTTGTGCTGTTCAACGGCAGACTTTATAAGGAATTGAAACGCGATCCTTCCGCGCTGGGACAAAAGGATGCTCTCGAAGCCGTTGCCGCCGCCCGGCGCGAAGGCTTTCCGTCCGGCACGGTTCTCTTTCTTGATATCGAGGAAGGCGGGCGAATGCTGCCCGAGCAAAAAACCTATATCTACCGTTGGGTGGACGACGTCATCGACAAGGGATTTCGCGCCGGCGTGTACTGTTCTGGAATCCCAGCAAAAGAGGGAAAAACCAGCATCGTTACCGCGGAGGATATTCGTGCCAATGCGGAAGGGCGGGAGATTCGGTTCTGGGTCACCAATGACGTCTGTCCGCCGTCGCCGGGATGTGAGCCTTCGAAACCAGGACCGTCAGAGAGCGGTGTGCCATTTGCAGAGATTTGGCAGTTCGCGCAATCTCCGCGCCGCAAGGACTTTGCCCGCATGTGCCGAAACTACAATCCCGACGGGAACTGTTATCCACCGGGGATTGATCCGGCAACCCATCTGCATGTGGATGTGAATACGGCCACTAGTCCGGACCCGTCGGGGGGCAAGTAGCAGCGCGTAGATGGTGGACCAAGGCACCGTGGGATTTGCACTCCGCCCCCTGCCGGTGCACAATATCAGGATGCCCGCAGCGAGCTAGGAAGTGGGTCGGGAAAGAAAGACGCTTTCGGGGGCCTGCGCGCATCGTAATAGTGTAAAGATTTGCTAGTCGGCTTCAACATCCCCGCGGACTGGGCGGAGAACCGGTAGAACCGGAACCCCGCAGCGAGCCCGCTGGAGCCGCTAAGAGCTTTCAACATCCCCGTTTCGGATCTGAGCGAAGCGACAGGTGATTCCACCTGCTGCGAGCAGCTGTCCGGAGCTGAAGGCGAGACAAAATGGCGACCGCAAGTGAAATTTGCAGTCTGGACAACTATCTTGTTCTTCCGGATCGCACTATGGACGACCGCATTGCTGCGGCCAAAGACGTCCTGGGCACCGATCTGGTGATTCTCGGGCACCACTACCAACGCGACGAAGTAATCCGCTTCGCCGATTTTCGAGGCGACTCATACAAACTTTCGCAGCAAGCCGCAGCCGCCGGGGGCAAATACATCGTCTTCTGCGGCGTTCATTTCATGGCTGAGAGTGCCGACATCCTGGCCCGGCCAGGCCAAATCACGGTCCTTCCCGATCTGAATGCGGGCTGCTCCATGGCCGACATGGCCGAGATCACACAGGTGGAAGACTGCTGGGAGCACCTGGTTCGGGCTGGCCTGACGAGCGACGCCGGTGACGGCATCACGCCCATTACCTACATGAATTCAACGGCAGCGATCAAAGCGTTTTGCGGGGAGCGGGGCGGAGTGGTGTGTACCTCGTCCAATGCAGCGGGCGCACACCGATGGGGACTCGCCAAGAACGCGAAACTTCTGTTCCTTCCCGACCAACACCTGGGCCGTAATACCGGATACAGAATGGGGATTCCTCTCGACGAAATGGTGGTCTGGAATCCCTACATGCTGAATGGAGGAATCGATCCTGAGCGATTGAAGAAAGCCCGCATCATTCTTTGGAAAGGGCACTGCTCCGTTCACCAGCGTTTCCTGCCTGAGCACGTAGACCACGTGCGCGCCAAGTACCCAGGGGTTCGTGTGATTGTGCACCCAGAGTGTCGATGGGAGGTGTGCCAAAAGGCGGACGACATCGGCTCAACCGAAGGCTTGCTGAAAATGATCCGCACGGCACCGTCAGGTACGACGTTTGCGGTTGGAACGGAGATTCACCTGGTCAACCGCATGGGAAAGGAGTTCGCAGCGGAAGGCAAAAAGGTCGTTACGCTGGACGACTCCGGATGCCTGTGCACGACGATGTTCCGTATCTCTCCTCAACACCTGTGCTGGGTGCTTGAAAATCTCATGGATAGCAACGTCGTGAACCGCATCAAGGTTAGGGACGACGTGAAGCACTGGGCCCGCATCGCCCTGGAAAGGATGCTGGAGATCCAGTAGCAGGGAACGCCCTCGCCTGAGATTCTGCCTAGTGGGTTCTTCTGGCCTTTGTGATCCGCTCGTCAACCGGCTTGCGTCCGGCAAAGCCCTCGCTAACTCCATGCCAATGAGTGATGGTTTTTTCGCCGAGTTTCCAACACAGCAGAATGAGCTGACCGTCCACTTCGCAGGGGAAGTCTAGCAGGCCCATGTCGAGATCCTTCACCTGGACCCCAATGGCATCGATCTCCGCCATTGCGTCCTTCACGCGTTGCAGGGCCTTCTCCCGCTGCGCCCTCCGCGACGCCAGATGTACGACGTTCAGCGACATACCACCGCGAAGATGGATTTGTTGCTGCAACGCCTGAAACTCTGCATCCACAGACTCGATAACCTGCTTGCCCTCGATGGCGGTGCGCAGCAGCGATTCAAGCACCGGCAACAGGTCTTGCGCTTCGTCGAGGGTAAAATTACGGGAAGACATTGGGGTATAAACAACATTCTACTCCGTTTGAAAGCCTGACGAGAACCTCTGAATAGTTCGAGATTTGGCCGGAAATTCCTTATGCAAGGGTAGGATGGAAGGTCGTTCTACGCACAAGCAGGGTGTGGCACACGTTGGTACAGTGTCCGATTTCCCGCGCAATCTCTCTGCTACAATTTTGTGAGTTGTCGGGTCAAACGCGTTCGAGAGCTACCCTTCGTTTGCGGGGTTTTGACTTATGTCCAATATAGACCGGAAGTGGTCACTGATTGCTGCGGTTTGCGCTTTTCTGCTTTTGACCGTTGCATCCGGATGTACCGGTTTTTTTGTGAATCCGACGCTTTCCTCCCTCGCGATTGGCCCGCAGGACCAGACCATAACTACTTCGCAGACTTTGCAAATGGCTGCCACGGGAACCTTCAGTGACGGTTCCACAGAGAACTTAACTGGAAAAGTGACTTGGAGTTCGAGCGCACCAGCTTGCGCTACGATTAGCTCGAGTGGGCTGGTGAGTCCGGTGAAGACCGTCAGCGGCATTTGCACGGCGACGATCAGCGCGGCTTCCGGTACCGCAAGCAATGCGACTACCACGGTTACCGTGAGCCAAGGCACACCAACCTCAATTACACTGACCGCTTCGACAACCACTCCTCAGAACAACAGCACAGTTACCTTTACAGCAAAAGCGACGTTCCCCAACAACAACACGCCGCAGGACATCACCAGTTCAGTAACCTGGGTTGTGTCTGATACGACGAATCTAACGCTCACCAACGGTAGCGGCACCGGAACACTTTCTGCAAACTCGGCCGGATTAACCATTACCGTACAAGCCAGTTTCGCTGGCGTGCTCAGCAACGTAATAACGTTGACTGTGCAGTAACGGCCTGCCCAGGGGCGATTTCGCAAACTCGGGCGCCTACAAGTGCATCCCGCTTTGCCTCGATTTCCAAAGCGCCACGCCCGCTTTCGTCCATTCACTTTCGTACTCTGTTGCCCTTCTGATTAACCGACTAGAGTCCTCCTAGCGCGTTGCAAGTACACCCTGATACCTGAGGCTGCAGATGAAGTACTCGGTCCTTCTCGTGCTCACGGTCTGCCTGCTTGGGTGTGGAACAGGCATCAACCCGGCAGCGCCCGCGATAGGTTCGGCTTCTTCAGGGAATACTTCCTCGTCCGGTAATTCGCCGTCGTCTTCGGGTAGCTCGTCCTCGTCATCCTCATCTTCTTCCTCATCGTCATCTTCATCTTCGGCATCGCAGCAGGGGCAGACTCCGTCCGCGCAGCCGAAAACCTATGACATGCTGGCATGGATGACCATGGATCCAAGCCTGGCCGCAAGCCACCATTTGTCGGGCAACGCCAACCCGATCTACACGGCGGTGCAACCCGACCGCTTCTTCTGGACGAAAACCGGCCAAGGGTTCCCATGGGACATTCAGCTTTACGACAACAATTACATCTACCTTTGGGTGACTGAGTTGAACTGGAAGGATCCGAACACGTTCAAAGTCTTTCATGATCCCGTGCTCGGCGACTATAACCTTCCTTTGGTGCCACGGTTTGCGCAGGGCGGATTTCCGGGATCGAAGATCACAATTCCGCCTTCGAGCACGACATATGAAACCCATTCGGACTGCAATACCTTCATTTCCCAGAAACTCGGGGGGGTGGTGAACTCGGTTTGGGGACCGTACCAAGAAACGCTGGGCGGAGACCTGCCAGCGAATCTCGATACTCTCGTCATCAGCTATCAGTACAGCTGCGACAAGAATCTGCAGAACTGCAAGAACAAAGAAGAATTCCACGTCGCCAAGCCCTACGGGCTCGTAAAGTGGCAACATCAGGCATTGCAGGCAGATGGGACATATGCTCCGCCGGATAATGTGACCGTCCTCAACACGGTCAAAACCGGCCAGGTGCGGCCGTACACGACGTGCTTCTAAACCACCAACCGCGAAAACCTTAGGGAGCGGCAAGGGAACTATTGGGCGGTGCTGTGTCTCTGTGTTCCTCAGGCGGTTGTCGAGAGGTTTTCGGAGTAGACACGAAGTTTTCGGAGGTCGCTGAGCCGTTGTTCCCGTAGAATAGATCTATGCACCTCCCCGCATTAGCGCTTTACGCTGGCCCCGACCAGGTGATGACCGTGACCTCCGGTATTGCCGGGGTGATCGGCGTCCTGCTGATGTTCTGGAACAAAGTCGTGGGTGCCTTCCTCAAAATCGTACACAAGGTGCGCGGCACGACGCCTGAACCCGCTGGCCCCTCGAAAGATACTCCGACTCCTCAGGGCTAACATTTGCGCAAGAAGGCGATTGTCATAGGACTCGACGGACTGGAACCCACCATCGTTGAGGCCATGGTCGAGCGCGGAGACCTGCCAAACCTTGCCCGGATTCGCCAGCTGGGCTGGTATTCACGCCTGCGGACGACCTATCCTGCGCAGACTCCGGTCGCGTGGTCTTCCTTTGCCACCGGAACCAATCCCGGTGGGCACGGAATTTTCGACTTCATTTCGCGCGATCCCGCAACCTATTTGCCGGACGCTGCCTTGAGCCGCTTTGAGGGGCCGAAGAGCGCGTTTGCCTCCCCGCGGGTTGTGAATCAAAGAAAAGGAGTACCCCTCTGGCAGACGCTATCCGAGGCCGGCGTCTCGAATGTAGTGCTGCGTTGTCCCTGCACTTTTCCTCCAGAGGAAATCAATGGTCGAATGCTTTCCGGTGTCGGGGTCCCCGACATTCGCGGAGCCCAGAACAAAGGGACCTTCTATAGCCAGATTCGCGGTGTGCAGGCGCAAGAGAGCGAACAGGTAGTGAACCTTCCCCCCGGTATGGAGTTCAAGACGCATGTGATCGGCCCGAGGAATGCAAAGCAGACGCCGTCAGGCGACGTCACTTGCGAGATTCAGGTGAGAGGGAATCCCGATTCGCGCTCGCTCGTGATTGAAACCGGTGGCACTCCCGCGCGCGTCGACGTTCCTGTGGGCGCCTGGAGCGAATGGGTGCGCTTCAAGTTCAAACTTTCAATGCTGCAGTCGGTTTCTGGCATGGCTCGGATCTATGTGCGGCAAATCGAACCTTGCGTTGAGTTCTACCTGTCCGCAGTAAACTTCGATCCCGCTGCGCCGCTGTTTCCAGTGTCGTCCCCGCGAGCCTACGCGAAAGATCTGGCGGGGGAGATTGGCCTGTTCTCGACCCTGGGCATGGCCGAAGATCACACTGGCCTGAATAATGGCCGCTTCGACGAGAAGGCCTACCTTGATCAATGCGAACTGGTCATCCAGGAGCGCGAGCGCTTGATGCGATATGAACTCAGCTCGTTCAGCGAAGGTTTTTTCTTTCTGCTATTCGACACTCCAGACCGGGTGCAGCATATGCTCTGGAGATTTCGCGAGCCGGAACATCCTGGCTACGAACCTGATCTGGCGCGAGAATACTCAACGTTAATTGAGCAGCACTATGCGCGTTGCGACAAGCTGCTTGAACCGGTCTTCGATCAGGTGGATGAGAACACCTTGTTCGTCGTCTTATCCGACCACGGGTTCAATAGCTTTCGCCGCGCTTTCGATACGAATACGTGGTTATGGCAGAACGGCCTGCTAGCTCTCAAGGATGGTAAAAAACCGAATGAAGATTTGCGAGAAGGCGCCGCCGTGATCGATTGGTCGCGTACGTACGCCTACGCGGTTGGCCTCGGGGGGATCTATCTGAACTTTAAGGGCCGGGAGCGGGAGGGGATCGTCGAGGAGGGAACCGAAGCCGAGCGCGTCCGCAATGCCATCACCTCGGGACTCTCGAGCATCTCTGACCCGGCGACGCAGCGCCAGGCGATCAAGAGCGTGTCTCGTCGAGAGGAAATCTACTCTGGCCCCTACGCGGCCAATGCACCGGATTTACTCGTGAATTTCCACTCGGGATTTCGTGTCTCGTGGCAAAGTGCCGTAGGAGGTTTTGCAAATTCGCTGATCGAAGATAACCATCGCAAATGGAGTGGAGACCATATCATTGATCCCGACACGGTTCCGGGAATTCTCCTCATGAACATGAAACCGGCGGGACCTGGTCTTGGGAGGGGCGGCGATACCCCTTCCATCATTGACCTCGCGCCCACAATCCTGAATCATTTAGAAGTTCCCGTTCCCGAAATCATGGAAGGTAGTTCCTTAATCTGAAATGAAGATCTGTGTTCTTGGACTCGACTGCGCCGCGCCGGAGGTGGTTTTCGGTGACGAGCGCCTGGTAAACCTCCGCCGGTTGATGGATGCGGGAACCTATGGGCGCCTTGAAAGCGTCTATCCACCCATCACCGTTCCGGCGTGGATGTGCATGTGTACCAGCCAGGATCCGGGTTCGCTAGGAGTCTACGGGTTCCGCAACCGGCTTGATTATTCCTACGAAAAGCTCGGCTTTGCCAACTCCGCATCGATCAAAGCGCTGGCGATTTGGGACCAACTTGCGCGCGAAGGCAAGCGCTCCATCATCGTGGGCGTGCCGCCGAACTACCCCCCGCGGAAGATCAACGGCATCAGCATCGGATGCTTTCTGACGCCTGACACCAGCAAGAACGACTTCACCCATCCCCCTTCGCTCAAAACGAAAATCAATCAGCTCGTCGGTGAGTATCCGGTCGACGTGAAGAATTTCCGCACCGATCGCAAGGATTGGCTCAGGGACGAAATTTTCAAAATGAGCGAGAAACAATGGAAGGTCGTTCACTGGCTTCTGCAGGAGCAGGACTGGGACTACTTTCATTACGTGGACATCGGCCTCGACCGGATGCACCACGGCTTCTGGAACTATTTCGACCCAAAACACGTGCTGTTCGAACCGGGGAACCCGTACCAAAACGCCATTCCTGACTATTACCTCTGGCTCGATGAGCAGATCGGAAAAGCCCTCGAACTGCTCGATCGCGAGACCATTGTGCTGGTCGTCTCCGATCATGGAGCGCAGCGCCTCGATGGAGGCATCGCCATTAACCAGTGGCTGATTGGTGAAGGATTGCTCGTGCTGAACGAGTATCCAACGACGCTCACGCCGTTCGATAAGCTCAACGTGAACTGGACCAAAACGCGGGTTTGGAGCGAGGGCGGATACTACGCGCGCGTTTTTTTCAACGTGCAGGGGCGCGAACCGCAGGGTGTAATTCCCGCGAACGAGTATGAGGCATTTCAGAACGAGATGCAGGCCAAGATCGAGGCCCTAACCGATACGGCGGGCCGTCCGCTTGGTTCCCTGGTCTTCAAGCCCAAGGATCTTTACCAGAATGTTCGCAATATCGCTCCGGATCTCATCGTACATTTCGGGGGACTTTACTGGCGTTCGATCGGAACCGTCGGTCACCCCAGCCTTCATGTTCAGGAGAACGATACTGGCCCCGACGGTTGTAATCACGCGCAGTATGGAGCCTTCATTCTGGCGGCGCCCAACCTTCCCCTGAGCGGCGAATACCAGGGCGCGCGACTCCTCGACATCGCTCCGACCGTGCTCGATCTCGGTGGCTATGAGATTCCCGAAACCATGCAGGGACGCTCGCTCGTGGCCGGCTTAGACAAGAAATCTGCTGCGGGCGGTACGAGCGATAGCGAGTCCGAAAAGACCATTCACGATCGCTTGGCGGGGTTAGGCTACGTCTGATGCCTCAATCCCGATCCAGAAACCATTCCCAACCCGGCCGATCACCAGGTGCAGAAGAAAAGCCACAGTAAGCCTGACTTTCAACAAACTCGTTCCCCGACTGTTAGTTACTGCTTCTTCTTTTTCCCGAAGAGGCCCCCGATGGCGTTGACAACGCCTTGGGTGTTCTGTCCGGCATTGCCTCCCAGTTGCTTCCCGAGCTGGTTGCCGAGTTGCTTGCCTAGCTCTCCATTGACCATGCCTTTTACATCCGGAATGAATTTCGGGTCGGAAGCGGTACCGCCGATTAAGAATGGAATCGTGCTGGAGTTCGCGCTCAGGCCGGCCATTTTCGACAAGCCGCCAACGACTGCTCCATTCAGTGCAGCGGTCATATGGTAGTCGAGCGCGTTCTGCGGAGTCATGGTGCCTGCACCGGTAATGGTTCCGATTGCCGGAATGATCAGGTTAATATTCTGCGTCTGGATGCCGCTCGGGCTATAGCGCACATCGGAGCTGAAGTTCTGAATGGAGGTGTCAGGACCTGTCTTCGCACCGCCGAGCGCGGAAATCGCCGAAAGCTTGGATCCCATGTCAAAGCCCGCGAGCTTGGTATTTGCCAGTTTGATTGGGCCGGCGATGTTCAAGGCATTGACCGGGCCGTTGATAGTCAAGTCGGCGCTTAAGGTTCCGCCTTGCAGCGACGAGCCTTTGGGTAGTTCAACACCCAGGGCGGGCAGGAGGATTTGCAGATCTTCCACCGGCATGTTGTCGGCGTTGAGCTTCATATTCAACGCCGCCGTCGACCCGTGGAGGTCGTAGGTTCCGCTGAGTTTTGCGCTGGCGTGCCCGAGTGAGACATCGCCCTGCACAAGTTGTCCGGTTTCTTTCTGCAAATCATAGCTCGTCGCGTATTTCAGGGCGACGGGCTTCGCAGCCGGCGTTCCTTTGGGAGAAAGCTTGAGGCTGCTAGCGGTGGCGTCCCCCATGCTTCGTGCCTTATTTCCGTCCGACTCGATGTTGCCCGAGAAATTGACCGAGCCGGCGAACCCAGAGGACGCATCGACAAAGCCAGACTTCGCGAGATCAAGTTGGTTGACTGAGATCTTCGCTTGCAGCGGGGTCAGAGATGCATCGCTGCGGTTTACCGGTCCTCCCGTGCCGTCAAGCTTTGCGTTGCCGCCGCCAGGCAGATCGGCCGAGAGCGTGAACGGGAACTGCGAGGTGAAGGAGAAGTTTTTTACCGTCACATTTACGTTCCGGTACACGCGTGCCTTCGAGGCCGCGTTCGTGTCCGCCACCGTGATCTGCCCGCTGCGGATGTTCAGCGCTCCGACCGAGAGATTCTGCTCGAGGCCCTGCTCGGATTGCGTCTTGTCGGGGGGAGAGGGCGCGGAGGCTTTGGACGCTGGCTGACTTTGGTTCCCGGTTGATTTGGACGGTGCGGGCTTTTCCTTGCTCGGTTGCGGGGATTCAGCCGGCGCTCCGCTCGAAGTACTCCCGGCCTGGGGGCTCCCGATGGTTGAGAAATTCCATCGCCCTTGAGGCGTTCGCATAAGGCTCACCTGTGGGCGCGTCAGCGTGATATCGCGCACCTCAAGCTTCTTCGAGAGGATCAAAGGCATTAGGTTGACCCCGAGATCGAGAGCGTCCGCTTTTACGAACGGCTGGTTCGAGAAGGCGGGATCATCTGCGATGGCGATGTTGTCAGCCGCCAGACTGCCCGACCAAAGCGAGAGCTTCAGGTCGCCGACCGTAACCTTGCGCCCGAGCGCGTTGGTGAGTTCCGACTCAATTCTTGGCCGGAACATATTGACATCGATCAAGAACGGAAGCACGAGGATTACAACGATTACAACCGCGACGACAATCGCGATCCACTTAAGAAGGCGCTTCATAGCCTTGAACCTCCTCCCAACTTCGGTTGGATGACTGAACTTTGCCTGCAGTGGGCTGCGCAACTCGCGATAAGCCTAACAAAAAAAGCGCTCAGTCGGGTTTTTGGCGCGACCCTAGCCAGGGAAGGCCGCTAAAAATCGCCCAACCCAGGAGAGCGAACCAGCAGCCGCTGATTAGAGAACGATCGTACTGGTACCCGCGATAGAAATCGTTGATTACCGGCAACATGGACAGCACCACGCCTGCGAGAAACTTAATTCGTACGAAGAAATCTTCCCGCCTCGCAACTGCCTATGGGACCTCCATCTCAGCCGACCGCGACCTGATCGGGTGCGCGAACCGCCACTTTCAGGGCATGATCCAGATCGGCTATGAGATCTTCCAAGTGTTCAATTCCAACCGACAGCCGCACCAGTTGTTCGGTCACTCCCATCTTGGCCCGATGTTCGGGAGAAATCATGGCATGCGATGTGAGCACCGGAATCGATACCAGCGACTCGGCCCCTCCAAGGCTCGGAGCCAGGGTAAACAGTTGCAGGGCCTCGCTGACGCGCTTGGCGTCTTCACCGCTGCCTTCGACTTCGAAGCTCAGTACACCGCCACCGCCCTTCATCTGCTCCAACGCCAAGGCGCGCTGGGGATGACCTTTGAGGAATGGGTAGTTCACGGAGCGGACTTTCGGATGAGACGCGAGGAATTCGGCAATGCGTAGAGCGCTAGCGTTCTGATGTTCGACGCGAACCGCAAGCGTTTTGATACCGCGCAGGAGCATGAACGCGGCGTGCGGATCCATCACACCTCCGAGCGTCGTCCTCGTGCTGTGAATCGTGTCGATCAGATCTTGGCGGCCGGCAACCACACCGCAAATCAGATCAGTATGGCCGCCGAGGTATTTCGTCCCGGAATGCAACACCAGGTCAATTCCAAAGTCGATGGGGCGTTGATTAATCGGCGTGCCGAACGTGCCGTCGATTGCGCTGATCAGCCCATGTTCTTGCGCGATGGTGGCCGCCTTACGAAGGTCGACGATTCGCAAGGTTGGGTTGGTGGGTGACTCCAGGTATAAGAGCTTGGTGTTCGGTCGGAGAGCGCGAACATGCTGATCGTAGTCGGTCGTATCGACAAATGTGGTCTCGATGCCGAATTTCGGCAGCCAACTGGATAAGAACTTCGTCACCCCGCCATAGATATCCCGCTGCGCGACGATGTGATCGCCGGCTTTGACCAGAGCCATGATCGTGGTCGTGACGGCGTTCATTCCGGAGGCGAAGAGCAGCGCGGAATCGGCGCCTTCTAGTTCCGCAATGCGTTTTTCTACCGCGCTGTGCGTCGGATTGCCATAACGGGTGTAGAACATGTCGGTTGTCGACGCCCGCACCTGCACTTCGGAATCCGTCACCTGAAATGTCGAGGTCTGATAAATCGGCTCCGACAGAGGCGCATTTTGCTTGGCGAGGTTTGCCCCGCCTCGAACCGCTTCAGTTTCTGGGCGAAAACGATGCTTTGCCATTCGGCTCTCCTGATTGGTCATGGAAATGTTAACGTTGTGGGTTACGGGGAGCAAGCGACACGAACAACGGAGGTCGGAATGGCCAGGCTCACCAAAAAATCGGCATCGCGCAAGGGCCGCAAACCGGCCAAAACTGCTCACCGGGGCCAGGCAAAGCACCATGTCTGGACGAAGGTCGAGCTGGAGACGCTGAATCCTCTCTTGCAGCGGCAACTGGTTACCGGTAGCAACGTGATGCTAGCCCGCATCCTGCTCAGGAAAGGATGCGTCGTTCCGTTGCACAGTCACCACAACGAGCAACTCTCATACGTGATCGAAGGCGCCTTGAAATTTACGATTCGCGGCAAGAATACTTTGGTACGCACGGGTGAGGTGCTCACCATTCCGCCGCACGTACCGCACCTGGTCAAAGCCATGCGAGATACGGTCAGTCTCGACATCTTTCATCCTCCGCGCATGGATTGGATCAATAAGACCGATTCCTACCTCCGTAGGTAAGCGAAGCTCGCGAGCGGGCGGCCGAGAGTGGCTGATTCTCGCGTTTGCTCTGCTATTCTTATTGTTCCTGCAAATGACTGAACCGGCGACCAAAACAGACGTCCGTGTGTCTCAACTGAAGTGCATCGGTTGCGGCCGGACGGCTTTGCCTGACCGGTTCCGCTGCGAGAGCTGCCGCGATCTGCTGGAAATCATCTTCCCCGGTTGGGAGCCTAGCGGGCCGTACGGACTCGATCTGGCTTCCCTGAAGAAGCTCTGGCTCGGCCGGAAATCATCCTTCGAACCTGCTGACCAGAGCGGTGTTTGGCGGTTTCGCGAGGTTCTGCCCGAAATCGCCGAAGAGAAAATCATCACCATTCGCGAAGGCAACACACCGGTCTATGAGCTGCCCCAATGCGCTAAGAGTGCGGGGATTCAATATCTCCATGCCAAGCACCAGGGCATGAACCCAACCGGTTCGTTCAAAGATACGGGCATGACGACCGCCGCGTCGTTTGCTCGGGCTGCGGGGTACCAGTGGGTGGCCTGCGCTTCGACGGGAAATACTTCAGCCTCCATGGCTGCCTACGCTTCGCGTGGCGGATTACGTTCGCTGGTGCTCATTCCCGACGGGAAGATTTCCTGGGGCAAGCTTTCGCAATCGCTGGATTATGGCGCCATCACCGTTCAACTCAAGACTGACTTCGACGGCTGCGTCCGGGTGTTGAACGAAGTCGTCGAGCGGATGCCGGTTTACTTGCTGAACTCGGTGAACCCGTATCGAGTGGAAGGCCAGAAAACTGTGGCCTTCGAACTATTGGAGCAGCGAGGCTGGGAAGCGCCGGACCACATTATTGTGCCCGGCGGCAATCTCGCCAACTCGTCCGCGATCGGAAAGGCGCTTCGGGAGATGAAGCAGCTGGGATTTATCGCACGCCTGCCGAAGATTTCGGTGATTCAGGCAGAAGGAGCGAATCCCCTGGTGCGGTCCGTGCGCGAGAACGGTGGCGAGAGGTTGATTCCAGTGCACGCGGAAACCATGGCCACGGCGATTCGCATCGGCAACCCAGCATCATGGAAAAAAGCACTGCGCGTGATTCGCGAGACCGAGGGCACCGTGGAGCAGGTGAGCGAGGTCGAAATTGCGCTGGCCAAAGCTGAGATTGGAGCCGAGGGGGTCGGGTGCGAACCGGCATCAGCTGTGACCTTGGCTGGACTGAAGAAACTGGTGAGGCAAGGCTTCGTGAAGCCCAATGAAACGGTCGTTCTGGTGCTCACCGGACATAGTCTCAAAGATGCCGACTTCACGCTGAAATTCCATCGTGGCGATTTATTTGATCAAACTCCGCACCAGTCAGAGAGCAGAATTCTGCAGCCGTGGCAGCGCTCACCGCTGGTGCTAGAGCCAAGTGTAGATGCAGTGATCAAGCTGCTGCAGTCGGCGGCGTGAACACCTCAGCCGGAAGCGCCAAGTTGCATAGGCAATGCCGCATAGGTCGCGCGGTTGCTTTCAGCTCGTATTAGGCGACACGGACCAAGTTTGCGGCTGATCGCATAACCACTTGGCGCCGGGGGACGGTATTCGAAATGACTGAATTCGCCATCAGCTTGCCAGCAACTTCGGCCAACCTTGGCCCGGCCTTTGACGCCGCGGCTCTTGCCATGGATCTGGCTCTGCGCATTCGGGCAACGCGCGCCAAGCAGTACTCAATCGCTGCCACCGGACACGATCCGGAGATCTGCGGCGCGCTCGAAAATCACCTGATTGTGAAGACCTACGAGGAGGTCCTCGCTTCCGAGAGAAAACCTGCCTTCGCTCTCCGGTTGCGCATTGAGAACGGTTTCCCGATTGGCAAGGGGCTCGGATCCTCCGCAGCTGCCCACCTCGCGGGCATTGCGCTGGCCGTCCATTTTGGTCGCCTCCGCTGGAACAGCGCTCGCATTATTGGGGAGGCCTCGAAACGTGAGCATCATCCCGACAACGCGGCCGCCTGCTGGATGGGGGGCGTGACCGTGGCGAGAATGTTCGGCGATGCGGAGGCTCAGGTTGCGCGGTTCGTTCCAAAGGGCAAATGGCCATTGATGCTGGCCATTCCTCAAGAGCCGCTTTCCACCGAACGGGCGCGATCCGTGTTGCCTCCGGAATACTCCCGTGCCGATGCGGTCACTAACATTCAGAACTCGATGCTTCTGCTGGCTGCCTTGTTCCAGGGGGACCAAAAACTGTTTTCGTCCTCACTCGAAGATCGCATTCACCAGCCGTATCGCGCGGAGTTGTGCCCCCTACTGCCAGCGCTTAAAACGTTTGATTCGGAGGACGGGGTCTTGGGCGTCGCCCTGAGCGGGGCGGGTCCTTCGGTTCTCATGTTTCTCAACCCGAAGACCTCAATCGAAAGGACCAAGTCCCGGATCGAATCACGACTCAAGAACCGAGGCCTAAAAGCTGAGTTAGTGCTGACTTCGATTGCTCGGCGAGGCGGGGAATCCTCATTTCAGAGAAAGGCGCGCTAGTCCTTTAGCGCGTACGTCGCTCGTCCAAAACTTCATCCAAAGCATTAAGCAACTGCTTGGCCCGGCGCGAGGAATCTGTCGTTCCGCCGTCCACCCTTTTTCGCAGCATGTGGAATTCATCCGCGATGTTGATGGCCGCGAGCACTGCCAAACGCGCCGTGTCGACGGTATGGGTTTGCTGCGAAACGGCTCGCATCTTGATATCCACATATTCAGCGAGCTTCAGGATGTATTCCGGATCGGTGCCGCGCAGGTTATAGCCTTGGTCAAAAATCTCCACGCGAACGCTGTCATTGTTCGAGGCATCCTGCATGTGTGGCTGTTTGGTGGCCGTTGCCATAGTCGCTCCTGACCTCCGGTTCAGCTTGCGGCCGGTTCTTCGATGCGATCGATCTGTGCCAGCATCTTCTCTACGCGGGAACGTACCAGTTCGCGCTCCTTGCGAAGAGACACCAATTCGCGGCGCAGGTTCTCAACTTCTTCTTCCCGCTGCTCCAGCTGCTCGCGCAGGCGTTCCAGGTCCCGCTCTGCGATGGACCGCGCCTCCCGGGCAGACTTGTATAACTCAATAGTGCGATAAACCTTGTCTTCTAAGGCTTGAAAATCGTCCGCTGGAACCTGGGTGGATACCTCTTCGACCGCTCGTAAGTTCATGATTGCCGTCTTCCTGGAGAGAAAAGTTGAAGTCTTGAGCGCAGTATACTCCAGTAGGGCTGTGGAGAATTGGGTCCCATTAGTTCATTTTCACGAACCTAGATTCTAGGCAAATATGCTCATACCTCTGTTTCCGCTCGACCTCGTGCTGCTGCCGGGAGTACCTCTGCCGCTGCACATCTTTGAGACTCGCTATAAGGAAATGATCAAAGAATGCTTGGATCAAAAGAAGCATTTCGGGTTGATTCGTATGCACGACGAAACCATGGCGACGATTGGCTGCACAGCGGAGATCATTCAGGTGCTGAAAGCTTATCCGGATGGAAGGTCGGACATTCTCACCGAAGGCAAGCGCCGGTTTGAAGTTCTGCAGACGAACCAGGAGAGAACTTTTTTGCAGGCGGAGGTGTTTTTTTTGGACGATGACGGGAAAGCAGCGGCAAAGCCGGATATCGAAACCGCACTGCGCCTGCATGACGAAATCATGCAACTCGCGGGAGCCGAAACCGAGAGTCACAAGGAAATCGATACCACTCAGTTGTCCTATCGGCTTGCCGGTTCGCTCCCCTTCGACCCCGACTTTCAGCAAGCCCTGCTAGAGATGAACTCCGAGGCGGAGCGCATGGAGGCCATCATTTCTTTTTTCGAGCGCATCTTACCAGTATTGCAGAGAAGTGCCCGCGCCAAGCGGAAAGCCGGCGGTAACGGCCACGTCAGCTAGCCCACTCGAGCGGCGTATAATCGGGCCTACCGTTGTTTCGTGGAGTATCCGATGAGTCTTCCCCGCACCCTCGGCGAGCTTCGCCGTAGCCCCTTTTCGGAAGAGAAGCTGCAAACTCGCCGCGTGAAGGATGAACTGCGCGACAATTTGATTGCGCGACTGCGGTCGAGCGAGGACAAGGCGATGTTCCCGGGAATCGTCGGATACGAGGACTCGGTTGTCCCGCAGCTCGTGAATGCGATTTTGTCTCGCCATAACTTCATCCTGTTGGGATTGCGCGGCCAGGCAAAGAGTCGAATTCTGCGGGCCTTAACCTCGCTCCTCGATGCCCAGACGCCCTACGTTGCCGGTTGCGAGATTCACGACAATCCTTACGCTCCCATTTGCCGACGCTGTATCGATCTGATTGGGGAATGCGGAGAAGCGACTGCAGTTGCCTATCTCACGCCGGAAGACCGCTACGTGGAGAAACTGGCGACACCAGATGTCACGATTGCGGACTTGATCGGCGATATCGACCCCATCAAGGCCGCGCGTGGCGGACACGAGCTGGCCAGCGAGTTGACGGTGCATTACGGACTCCTGCCGCGTGCCAACCGGGGAATTTTCGCGATCAATGAACTGCCCGATCTGGCGGGCAAAATTCAGGTCGGTTTGTTCAACATCATGCAGGAGGGAGATGTTCAGATTAAGGGCTACCCGGTGCGCTTGCCTCTGGACATCGCGCTGGTGTTCTCCGCGAATCCGGAAGATTACACGGCTCGCGGCAAGATCATTACTCCGCTGAAAGACCGCATCGGCTCCGAGATCCGCACCCACTACCCGGCCACCGTCGAAGAGGGCATTGCGATTACTTCGCAGGAGGCCTGGGCCAGCCGTGACGGGAACAAGTTGGCGGTGCCGAAATATATTCGTGAAGTAATTGAGCAAATCGCCTTTGCGGCGCGCGAGGACAAGAAGATCGACAAACGATCGGGTGTGAGCCAACGACTTCCGATTTCCGCCCTGGAGAACGTGATCTCAAACGCCGAACGCCGGGCCATTCGCCACGATGAAAAGGTGGTCGTCCCCCGTATCAGCGACATTTATGCGGCCTTGCCTGCCATGACCGGCAAACTGGAACTGGAGTACGAAGGCGAAATGAAGGGCGCCGATTTCGTCGGGCGGGAACTGATTCGGGTCGCAATAGGAAAGACCTATGATCAGTACTTCCAGGGCGCGAACACGCAGCAAGTGATCCAGTGGTTCGATCTGGGAGGAGAAATCCAAGTCACCGATGGCGCGGCGGCGGCGGAGGTGCTGCCAACGCTTCGCGGGATCCAGGGCTTAATGGACAAACTCACGCGAGTGAATGTCGGCCCCAAGGACTCACCCGAAGCCCAGGTTTCAGCCGCTGAGTTTGTGCTCGAGGGCTTACACGCACACAAGCGCATTGGCCGCAATGAGGAGCGCGTGTTCGCCGCGGGGGAAAAACAGCCTCGCATGGCCGAAAAGCCGTACGAGCGTGAGGAAGGCCAGTACCGGCCGAGAAGGCCTTTGAACTAACATAAGGGCTCTAGGCCCGGCCTGAGAGACCTGGTCATCCCTAACGCCAGAGGCCAGAAGTCGGTTTTATGAGGCGCATCCGTTACTCCAAATACGTTCCCGATCCCGCAAGCGAGATGAGCCTAGAGGATTTGCTCGGCGCATTGTCGGACTACCTGTTGCAGAGCGGATTTCAAAACTACTACTCCTATTACGACATGCCCGAGGGGGATCAAACCCTCGATGAATTGCGTCAGGCAATTGAGCAGGCGTTGATGAATAGCCAAATGCTCAGCGATGAAATGCGAGAGCAGCTTGCGCAGATGCAGATGGAAGGAACTCTCGATCAACTGATTGAGCAGTTGATTGAGCGCATGCAGCAGGAGGATTACATCAGCATCGACCAGCCGCATGATCCATCGAAGCGCTCAAGTGTTGGCGGGCAGCTGGGAGAAACACAAGCGCAGGCGAAATTTGAAATCACCGACAAGAGCCTGGACTTTCTTGGCTACAAGACCCTGCGCGATCTTCTCGGATCGCTTGGCAAATCCAGCTTCGGCCGCCACGACACGCGTGACATGGCTACCGGCATTGAGGCGAGCGGCGCCTCCCGGCAATACCAGTTCGGCGACACACTCAACCTCGACATCACGGCAACCCTGTCCAGTGCGATTGAGCGCGAGGGCCTAAGTCTTCCCCTGAATATCGAGTACTCCGACCTGCAGGTGCACCAGTGCGAGTACCAGTCGTCCTGTGCCACCGTGCTCATGCTCGACTGCTCGCATTCGATGATTCTTTACGGCGAGGACCGTTTTACCCCGGCCAAGAAAGTAGCCATGGCTTTGTCGCACCTGCTGCGAACGCAATATCCAGGGGATTCGCTGGCCTTGATTCTTTTTCATGACTCCGCCGAAGAGGTTCCACTTTCCCAGCTCGCGCGCGTCAAAGTCGGCCCTTATTACACCAATACCCGGGAAGGACTCCGGCTCGCCCAGCGAATTCTGCAGCGTCAGCGGAAAGACATGAAACAGATCGTGATGATCACCGATGGCAAGCCTTCGGCGTTGACGCTCGAAGACGGCCGAATTTACAAGAACGCATTCGGACTTGATCCGCTCGTCGTGAGCCAGACACTCGAAGAGGTTTCAAAGTGCAAACGCGCCGGGGTGATGATCAACACTTTCATGCTGGCCTCCGATTATGGGCTCGTCCAGTTCGTTCAGAAAGTGACCGAGATGTGCCGCGGGAAGGCGTATTTCACCACCCCCTACACGCTAGGCCAGTACCTATTGATGGACTACATGTCGCGTAAGACGAAGACAATCCACTGAATCACGGGCATAAAGCGAAAGCCCGATCTAGCGGGGAGTTTTTCTCTCCCGAATTCGAGTCAGACATGGCAAACTGCTGATACTCCTACGACGTTTATGGCGAAGTGCGCACAATGTGGCCGCAACATACCCGGATTGCCCTTCGGCAAGAAGACCTGCCACTGGTGTCTGGAGTATGAGGCCCATAAACGGGGGGAGACCGACGAAGACGCCGTGCAGCGCGTCATGCCGGCACCGTGGGTTCGCGGCGCGAGCAGCCATCCCGTCACCCAGGCAATCTTTGGAATCAATGTCGCAGTCTATCTGGGAATGGCGCTGGCAGGCGTCTCTTTGACCGATCCCACCCCGCAGGAGCTGGTGCGCTGGGGAGCAAATTCGGCTCCCCTCACGCTGTCCGGCGATTGGTGGCGGCTGATTACCAACGTCTTCCTCCACATCGGCTTCATCCACATCGCGCTGAACATGTGGTGCCTGTGGAGTTTGGGCACGATGGCCGAATCCCTGTACGGCTCATGGACTTACGCTGCTGTGTACCTGATCTGCGGCGTAAGTGGGAGCGTAGCCAGCACTTGGTGGCATCCATATGGGCTCAGTGCAGGCGCGTCGGGTGCCATCTTCGGCATTGCTGGAGCACTGGTCGCCTCAATGAAGTATGGCGATTTCTCGCTGCCGCGTTCCGCAGTCTGGAGTCAGCTGAGTTGCTTGCTCGCGTTCCTTGCCTACAACTTGCTCTTCGGTGCATTGTCCGGCAGCACCGACAATGCTGCCCATTTCGGGGGACTCGGGGCGGGCTTCCTACTGGGAGCGGTGATTGCCCGTGTGGCACCCGAACGGAATGCATGGTTGGCGCGTGGCGCGGTGATCGGGATTGCGGTGGTTGCTCTCGGCGGGGCGGGGCTTTTGCTGCAACGCGTACACGGTCCTCAGGCTCGTATCAACCGTGCATACCAGTTGCTCGGTCAGAAGCAGGGCCCCGAGGGAATCGCTGAGCTCGAGAAGTTGGTCCGCAAAGATCCTAAATTCATCACCGGCCACTACGCACTCGCCAGCGCTTATCAACGCTCTGGACAGTACCGCGAGGCAGAGGCGGAACTCGAGCGCATCTTGCAGATCGAACCCGACAATCGATGGGCGAACTATCGGCTGGGAATGACCTACCTGAGCGAAAATAAAATTCCCGAGGCTAAGAAACTGTTCAGCAGCCGCATCGCCGTGAACGCCACAGATTACGACGCCCACTATGGCTTAGGTCTAACGCTCGCTGCCGAAGCGAACCACGAGGCCGCCATCCGCGAATTCAAAACGGTTACCCAATTAGAGCCCGATGCTGCCGGTGCCTTCTACGAGATGGGAAACTCCTATCACAGGCTAAAAAAGTACGACGAAGCGATTGCAGTGTTTCTGGCAGGGCAGAAGCAGGCGGGCGACGACTCCTACCTGGAGTCCGGTTTAGCAGAAGCCTATCAGGCAAAGGGAATGAAATCGGAGGCCGCCGAAGCCGAGCGCAAGGCTGCTCAGTTGAAGACTCAAGAGAACGACGATTAAGGCTTCGCTTCCCCTTCTTCCGCCTTTCGCACCGCTAGTTCAGCGCCCTGAAATCCAATCTTGCTGTGGGTTCCGTCGCAGAACGGCTTATTGGTCGAGCCACCGCAGCGGCAAAGCGAGAAGGCGGTCTTCCCCGTAAGATCGTACTTGTTGCCTTGGGCATCGACGAGCTCCACGGAGCCTTCGGGAGCCTCCACGCGATAAGGTCCGTTCGGCCTCACCGTAATCTTGATTGCCGCCATGCTTCCTCCGGATGATTGTCGATTCTGATTCTAAAGATATCAGCTTGTTGAGACCCAGTGTACGTCGAGGCCAGTAGAGAGTGACCGATCAGGGCGGGATATTACAAGACCGGACTAGGCGGCTGCCGCTTTTTTTGCCATCACGCTGTGATACAGCTGCACGTAGTTGTCGGTCATGCGATGTGCGTTGAAGCATTCTCGCGCCCTTTGAAACGCGCGGTTCGCAAAATTGCGACGCAGTTGCGGATCATCGCTAAAAATACGGATGGTGTCGGCGAGGTTCTCGGGATCATTGGTCTGGAAGTAAAGCGCTGCATTTCCCCACAATTCACGCAGCGACGGGATGTCGTTCAGTACCAGGGCGCACCGCGACAGAGCCGCTTCCAGAATATTCATGCCCGAAGTCTCATAGCGACTAGTCCCGGCAAAAACTGCAGCCTTGCTATACAAAAGCCGCATTTGCGCTTCCGACTGAGGGCCCCGCAAAGCGACGCCGCTAGTTCCATCCTGGAAACGGACATCGGCGCGGACGGAGCGATTGGCCGGAGGTTCCTCGTCGCCCACTATGCAGACCGGATATGGCTGCATGCGCTGGGTCAGCAGCCCTACCTGTTTAGCGGGATCGAGCAAGCGTCCCACCGCGAGCACCGAGTCTTCCTTGGCAGTATATGGATTGAAGAAGATAGGGTTGCGGCCGTGATGGATCACGTGCTCGCGTCTGCCCGGCCCATAGCAGGCGCGTACGGAATTCAACAACCATTCGTTCGGAGCAACCACAACCGAAGCGGCCGCCATTCCTTCTGAAATCGTTTGACGATACCAACGCAGCCATGGGCTCGCAGTTGGTTCGCGTCCATGCACGGCTTGCCACCACGTGATCAGGTCGCCGTGGGCGACAACCACACGGGGGATTGCAAGCGGCAAGGCCCCATAACAGAGATGGTTGGAATGGAAGATGTCGGGTTTCGCTTCCCGGATCACGGAACATAGATATTCCGAAGCGTCGGTGAAATCGTGTTGGCCTTCTTGCATCCAGTCCAGGCGGAACGCGGTGGGATGGTAGGTCAGGCCATAAAGCCGCTCCATCCAAGCCGTCTGCTCCGGCAGCGGAATTCCGCCAAAACTCACGAGTGTGATTCGAAAGCCGCGCGTGATCAGCCCCGACACGAGTTCGCGGGTGTATGTCCAGTTGCCATTCAGCGTGTCGGTCGTGATCAGAACGTGCATGGGGCCAACAGTTCCCTCATTCTATGTTGGATGCTTTGTTTGACGAAGCTTTTTCTAAAGCGTCAAAGGTTTGCCTTTGTTGTGAAGGAAGCTGCACATGGCGCGACCAGGGCTTCCCGGCTTCCGGGTCTGTCCTCCGATACAATCTCGGCATGCTAAGACTCATGTGCGTAACCGCGCATCCGGATGATGAAGCGGGGAACTTTGGCGGAAGCTTACTGAAGTACCATCATGCCGGAGTTCAAACGGCGGTGGTCTGCCTGACACCGGGGCAGGCGGGTACACATCGAGGCGGGGCGAAGAGCGACCAGGAACTTGCCGAACTCCGCAAGCGAGAGTTCTCGGCCGCGTGTGAGATTCTCAAGGTGGCTCGCCCGGTGATCTACGACTACCCGGACGGCCAGCTCTATCTTCAAAACCTCAACCGGGTGGTCTATGCCCTGACGCTGGAAATCCGGCGTTTCCGTCCGCAAGTTCTCGCAACGTTCGGCGCGGACGGGGGTCTCACCGGCCACCCGGATCATGGGGTGGCCGGCGTTTTCGCTTCCCTTGCATTCCAGTGGGCGGCGAGAACCAACCGCTACTCCGATCAGTTCAACGGGGAGATCAAACCGCATCGCGCGCAAAAACTTTACTATGGGACCGCCAACTTTGTAATAGCGGGTCGCCAGCCAATTGTGCAACCGCCGCCAAGTGCTGCAATCGATATCAAGGACCACCTCGAAGGCAAACTTGCCGCATTCAGAGCGCATGCCTCCCAGGCTCCATTGTTTCCTTTGTTCGAGGAGAACGCGCAGAAAGGGGGCGGCAAGGAACTGTTTCATCTGGTCGCGTCAGCAAAGGGCGGCCCCGTTCTCCCCGAGACCGACCTCTTCGAAGGGGTGGATGACAGCGACTAGTTAGAGCTCCTAGTGCTCGCGCACAATGTCGGTCAACAGGTCCGGCTTGCTCTCATCGCGTACGAGATGGGGATACTTCTCGCCTTCGTGGTAGTCGAGATTGAAGGTGCGGAAATAGTCCGTGTTTTCCACCAGCAGCTGAAGCGGTTCCTTGGAATCGATGCCCGAATTCAGGGCGTCGCGCAAAACTTGCGGGGTGAATCGCCTGCCATTCACGGCCAAAACCTTCATACTCGGGCCGATACCGGCGCGGGCAGCCAACATGCCTTCGATGGCGTCCACGACTTGGCCATCTTCTTTCAGGAGCAGGCCGATGGAATAAGAGGCATCTAGTTCGCGGTCGTCCTCCTCCCGCACGCGCACCATATCGCTGCGGTTTCGGTCATAGACGACCTTCCAGCCGCTACCCTCAATGCCTCCCGATGGAGCGTGCAGATTGTGGGTGGTGAGTCGCTCGTTCCAAAAGCCGCGCCAGTCATACGGCACCACCTGATTGAGCGCATTCACGACGTCATCAAAAGTATAGGTTTTCACCAAGGGCGAAGTGCTGGGCTGACCGTGGAACGAGTGACAGAAATCGTCGATCGACTTCTGACCCTTCGACTGCTGGCGGAGAATCGTGTCCACCCAAAGCCAGTCCAGTTCGCCCTCATCGTAGAAGTCGACCTCCCGCCTCCAGGAACGCCACCCATGCGGACCGTCGTAAAGCTCCGGAGCGAAGTCTGCGGTGTCCTGAAGGTTGCTCCAACTCCGGCCGGTGTGGTGATCCATGCCGGCAAACACGCTCGCCAGGTTGTCGCGATATTCCGCAGGTGTCCAAATTCCGCTGCGAGCCGCAAGTACGTCGCCGAGATATTCCGTCAGGCCTTCATAGACCCACAACAAATCGTCGCGCATGTTTTGTTGATAGTCGGGAATGACGAGGTCCGCAGGACGCCGGTATTTACCGTTCCACGAGTGCACATATTCGTGGGTGAGGAGCGAACCATGCAACATCAGCAGCTGCGGGTCGATCAGTGTGCGCTCTTCTACCCGACTGTCGTTCGACTCATGATGCTCAAGCCCGAAATGCGCCACGTGATCGCTCAACGTGTACAGGAAATGATAGTCACGGTAATGGGTGGCGCCGAACAGAGTGGTTGCTTGCTTCACGACGTTGCGGTAACGATCCCATACTTCGGAAGGTGGTTCGAGAGCGACTGCGCTGTCGGCAGCTGCGTCGAGTTCGACGGGCGGTGCCTGGCCTTCGTTCAGCTTAACCGCTTTCAGGTACTCGCCTGTGAGCACAGGAGAATCGATCAACGTATACAAGGAAACCGGGTTGAAGTGGATCTCGTCTCCGGATTGCGATGAAACCGCGAGCGGGGTCCCAAATTTCCAGCCTGCAGGCAATCTCAAGGATGCTGTGACCATGATCTGATCGCTAGACCATCCTTTCGGATAAAGCAGCAGTTGATTCCAACTGAGAACTGCGAGTTTGGCCGTCGCGGACCGGCCAGAACTGTACTCCCCCTCGGGTTCGGTTTCGGAAAGGAAGTCCAGCGTTGCATGCACTTCATTCACCCCCGGGGGAACTTCGACATTAATAGTCCATCCATCGTCGAGAGAACGCCGCCATTTGAGGATCTGTCCATTGCCGGTGAACTTCAAACCCGCGGACCCGAGGATCGGTCCGCTGGGAGAGTGTTCACCCGGAATCCATTTGGGATAGTAAAGCGTGAGATTTCCCGGGCTGGCAGGAATGGTAAGTTGGGAATGGAAGATTTTGCGCGGGGCTTCCGTAGCGTCTACCGAAACAGTGATATTAGGCGCCGCCGGTGGTGCGGCATGTAGCGTAAGGCTGATGGTGGATAGGAACGCCAAAACTGCGAGCACACGGGCTGGAATCACTAGGGTCTCCTAAACCGCATATCCAAACCGTTGAATATAGCAGCGAGCAATCGGTTCCGTCACTTTTGCTCGCAGCAAAAGATCTGTTGGCTCGCGAGCTCCGGTGCCGATTGCTGCTGGTATGATCGACTCCGTGAGTTCGAGGCGCGGAACCTTTATCACCTTTGAAGGGCTCGACGGGTGCGGCAAGAGCACTCAGCTCGAACGATTGGCTGCAGCGTTGCGCGGTCGTGGACTGAGCATCGTGACCACCAGAGAGCCCGGCGGCACTCCGACTGGCGAGCGGATTCGCCAACTATTGCTCGATGTCCGGACCGCGGGCATGGATCCGAATACGGAACTCGCGCTGATGTTTGCCTCGCGTGCCCAGCATCTTCGCGAAGTAATCCTTCCCGCGCTCGCGGCAGGTCAGGTGGTGCTTTGCGATCGCTTTACCGACTCGAGCGAAGCTTATCAGGGTGGTGGGCGCAAACTGGGCGTCGCGGCGATTCTCGAGCTCCATCGCATCCTTTGCCGGGGGCTGCAGCCGGATCTCACGATCCTGATGGACTCCGACGTCGCCTCGAGTGTCGAGCGCGCTCGTCGCCGAAACCGCGACCGAAGCCCGGATTCGGCCGATGAGAGCCGCTTTGAAAGCGAAAACCGTTCTTTTTTCGCCCGGGTACACAGTGCCTATCTGGAGATCGCCAAACGCGAACCGCAACGAGTGAGGGTTGTGAATGCGCGTGGCACTCCCGATCAAACCCACGCAAAGATCGTTGACATCGTTCTGGCACGAATGGATTCTGCCGCTGCGCGGAGGAGCATTCAGAATGCGGGTTAGCCGTAGGCAGTTTCTCTCGAGTGCCGCATTGACTGCGGCCGCAGTGAAAGCCACCCCTAAAGAATGGATGCTCGAACAAAATGCCGCTACCGGTGCGGCAACAGCCGACAAGTCGTATGGGTCAGGGTACTTCGGCAAATGGATGGAAGACGAGTTTGGCCTGCCGGCATTTCATTACACTTGCGATCAGACTACCGATCCCAAGGCGGTGACCGCGGTCAATCCCGGCGTTCTTAGTTCAACGGAACACGTTTTCCAAATTGGTAACGATCGCGTCGTTGCCGTTGCCTCCAACTATGGCCAGGTGCGCCTCCGGCAGGATGAAGGAGCGCCGAAATTCTTGAACGACTATGCACCCGATCGCGGGTGGTTCGCGGGGGGCTTCGGTTACCTCACCGACGGCAAGATAACGCTCAGCACCTACTATCCCGGAAATGCCAAGAACTTCGATCGAGTTTTCGGTGCGGGATATCTTCGAAAGCGAGTCCAGGACGAACATTACTTGATCGATCAAGCCATCTTTGCCCCGTTTGGCGAAGATCCCGTCTTGATTTCGCAGATTACGATTACAAATTCGGGAGGGAATGAAGCGAGCCTTCGCTGGATTGAATACTGGGGATGCCAGCTGTATCAGTTTTCCTTCCGCGCGTTCATGGAGGGTTTTAACGGCAAGAGCATGCACGATCGGCGTCGCGATTTTGGCATGCGCTTCTCGCATTCCTTCAAGCCAATCGCGGGTGGAGCAGGCTTGAGCGAGCAGAAGGAGTTTCTCGGCCGCGACCCGGCTGAAGAACGCCAATTTCAAGACATGGTCGCCCACCTCGAGAAGAATCCGAATCCATTCTTAGCTGCGCCGGAAAAAGACCTGCCTAACGGCGCCAGTTTCGACGATCTCAACCCGCCATCGACATTTCTGGTCTCTCTTGATGCCGCTATAGACGGATTCTCGACGAGCGGGAAAGAGTTCTTCGGAACCGGCGGAGTGTTGCGGCCAGACGGGTTAAAGGCCAGCCTCAATGGTAGCCTTGCCTCGAGCGGACCCGACAGCGCCCTCCTTCTTGAACGCAAGTTCTCGTTAAAGTCCGGTGAAAACAAAACCCTCACTTTTTTGTACGGCTACCTGACTTCCGGCTTCGATATTGACACGCTGGTAAGCAAGTACCGCGAGAGCAGGGCGACCGCACTTCGCGACTCGAGCGCGCAATGGAAGAAAAAGTCTTTGCGCCTGGTTGTACCCGAAGAGCCTTGGGTCGAGCGGGAAACGACCTGGAACTACTACTCCCTGCGTAGCGGTTTCAGCTATGACGACTTCTTCCACCAGCACATCCTCTCGCAGGCCAGCATTTATCAGTACATCATGGGATTTCAGGGTGCGGCGCGCGATCCCCTGCAGCATGCATTACCGTTTCTGTTCACCGAACCCGGCCTGGTGCGGGAGGTATTGCGCTATACGTTGAAAGAAGTACGCCCCAACGGCTCACTCCCTTACGGTATTGTCGGCCACGGCGTTCCCATGCCGACGGTCAGCGACAACTCGAGCGATATGCCCATGTGGCTGCTATGGGCGGTGAGCGAGTACGTGCTGGCCACCCGCGATGTCCGCTTTCTCGATTCCGATGTGGTTACCGTTTTCGGCGGCGCCGCCAAAGCCGCGCACTATCAGGGTGCCAATCGCGCTTCCGTTCGTGCTCTGTTGGCGCGCTGTTACAAGCACTTAGTGGAAGACGTTAACGTCGGCGAACACGGACTGATGCGCATGCTCCAAGACGACTGGAATGACGCTCTGGTACAGGGATGGGTGCCTGCCAACGATGTCAAAGAAAGCCTGGAGAAGGGGGAGAGCGTCCTCAATTCTGCTATGGCGGCGTATGTCTTCGACTATTACGCAAGGCTGTTGGCTTATGCGGGAGACGATGAACGGATCACGACTCCGATTCGCCGCAAAGCCGAAGAGCATCGTGCGGCCGTGCGGGCGCAATGGACAGGAAACTGGTTCAAGCGTTGCTGGTTAGGACCGAGCAACGGGTGGCTCGGTGAAAAAGGACTATGGATCGAGCCCCAGCCCTGGACCATCATCGGAGCCACAGCGAGCCCGGAGCAGACCCGAACCCTGATTCAGAACATGGATCAGCAGCTGCGGCGGGTGTCGCCGATTGGCGCCGTGCAGATCAATGACAGCCCGGATCGCATCACTCGCGGGACGTGGCCGAGCGAACCGGGCACGTCGATTGCCGGGGGGGTGTGGCCCTCGCTCAATCAAACGCTGGTTTGGGCATTGGCCAAAGTCGATCCGGCGATGGCCTGGGAGGAATGGAAGAAGAACTCTTTCGCACGGCACGCCGAGGTTTATCCGCAGGTTTGGTACGGAACCTGGAGCGGCCCTGACGTGCTGAACTCGGCCAGCAGCAAGCATCCGGGAGAGACGACGGGAGGGAAGCCTTTTGGCTGGACTGATTTCCCTGTACTCAACATGCATACCCATGCATGTCCGCTCTACTCGGCGACGAAGTTATTGGGCCTGGAATTTACCGAGACCGGAATTGTACTGGCTCCGGCTTTGCCGGTGCCCGCATTCCGCTTTGAATCGCCATTAATTGGAGTCATCAAGACAGCCAAAGGATACGAGGGCTGGTATGAACCTCAGACGCAAAACACATACAGCATCCGCGTCAAACTCTCTCCCGAGGAGTTGAAGCAGATGGGGCGGGCTGAGGTGAACGGCAATCGCTATCGCTCCAAGGTAGCGGACGGTGCGATCGAACTGCGGGGCCTCGGCGGAGCAGGCACTCCGGTGAAGTGGTCGCTTTCGCGAGGGTAGACTGAAAGACAGCTCATGGGCTTTTCCGAATTTCACGGTAACGACGAAGTTGTACACCAATTGCGCGAAATGCTCGCTCGCGAGCGGTTTCCTCACGGCGTGATCCTTTCCGGTCCCGCCGGATCCGGCAAGTACACCCTGACCACCATGCTGGCGCGTGCCATGAATTGCGAGGTGCGTCCCCTAACCGATGGTCTCCCGGATTTTTGCGGCCGCTGCTCCCACTGCCTACGAATCGCCGAAGCGGAAAACCTAGAGGCTCGCTGTCTAGAAGCCGTGGAAGCCCGCGATGCGCTGAAAGATGCCGAGAAGAAGGAAACGCGGCTTTTCGTGCAGACGCATCCGGATGTTCTGGTCATTCCGCCTGATCCGCCGCAAATGATGATCAAGGTCGATCAGGTTCGGAGGGTGATTGAACATATCTATTTCCGCCCCCTCGAGGGACGAGAACGAGTGTTCATTTTCACCGACTCGGCTTTTATGAAGGAGGCGGCGAACTCGCTTCTCAAAGTGTTAGAGGAGCCCCCCGAGTTCGCGACCATCTTCTTGCTTGCGGAAAATTCCGGAGAGTTGCTCCCGACCATCCGCTCGCGCTGCATGGTGTTACAGCTGAAGTGCCTCTCAACCGAAGAGATTGTCGAATATCTCGGGAAGCATCGACCAGAGTGGAGGCCCGCCGAACGTGCTCTGGTGGCGCGCCTTTCAGAGGGCGCGGTTGGCATGGCTCGCAACTTCGATCTTGCCGCCTATCATCAGGCGCGCGAACATGCGCTTACGATCTTGCGAACCGCCCTTGGTTCGACTGAGCACAGCGACCTTTTTAGAATAACGGAAACTTATCGTGCCGGTGCTGAAGGGCGGGAGAAGACGGAAGTGCTGTTGAGGTGCACCTACTCGCTCTTAAAGGATTTGATGTTTCTTGATTCCGGTTCTCCGCAACTAGTCCGCAACACTGACATTGCGGGCGAACTGCAGAAGCTCGCGCAATCGGTGAATTTCGAATGGCTCACACGAGCTGCGGATCGTCTGGCGGAGGTTGAGCGGGGCATGCGGCGCAATCTGCTGCGGTCTTTGTCGCTCGACGCCTTCGAAGTCGCCTTGGAGAGGAGTTAGCCCTTGCAGGAACCGAAGCTTGGCGGCAAAGTGGCAGTGATCACCGGTGCGTCGATGGGAATTGGCGAGGCGATCGCCAAGGTCTTCGCTGAAAACGACGCGCGCGTCGTTTTGCTGTCCCGTGATTCGGGGCGTGCCGAAGCCGCCCGCGAGCGCATCGGATTTGCGGGGCAAACAATGGCGCTCGCCTGTGACGTGCGCAATCGCGAAGAAATTGATCGAGTGATCGGATTGACCCTCCATCATTTCCAGCGAATCGATATCTGGGTGAATAATGCGGGCCGTGGAATCTGGACTTCTCTCGCCGGGGTCAACATGGCGGATGCGCGGGAAGCGTTTGAGACAAACCTGTTTGGAACGTTGGAAGCTATGAAGGCGGTGGTCCCGATTATGAAGCAGCAGGGTGGGGGAGCGGTGATTAACATCTCCAGTGTCGCGGGACACATTCCGCTGCCGTTTCACTCGATTTATAGCGGCACGAAATTCGCCATGACTGCAATCGGCAAAGCTGCGCGTCTTGAACTGGCGGGCTCCGGGATCAACGTACTTACCGTCTGCCCGGGCTACGTGCGCACTGATTTTGGGGTAAATGCGATCAAGGGCGAGGATTACACGCCGGTCCGGCCGAGGTCCGTTCGCGGGATCACCGCGGATCAGGTTGCCAGGGCCACGCTTGAGGGATATTTGAAGAACAAACGGGAAGTCGTGGTGCCGTGGTCCATGCATCCGGTGATCAAGTTGTACCAGTTGTTTCCGGGAATAGTTGAATTTGGCATGAAACGCAGCCTGAAAAACCGAACCTAACATCGGTACCGAGGGGACCGCATGTTGAACAACCGGATCTACGCGCGGTATCCAAGCCTGCAAGGCAAGGTGACTCTGATCACGGGTGGTGCTTCCGGTATTGGCGCATCCATGGTGGAGCATTTCGCGGCACAAGGCTCGCGTGTGGCTTTTGTGGACCGGGATGAATCGAGCGCCACAAAGTTGTTGGACACCCTTCCCCGGGACGAAACCGTTCCTCCGCTTTTTCTCAAGTGCGACCTTACCGACATAGACGCCTTGCGCTCCGCCATTCGCGACATCGAAGGAAAGCTGGGCACGGTGAACGTGCTGGTAAATAACGCGGCGCGCGACGACCGCCACAAGACCTCTGAAGTGACGCCCGAGTACTGGGACGAGCGTATGGCAGTGAACCTGCGGCACCAGTTCTTCGCAACGCAGGCGGTTGTGCCCGGGATGACTCGCGCTGGGGGCGGCTCGATCATCAACATGAGTTCCATTTCGTGGATTATTCCTTCCACGGGGTTGCCGGCATACGTCACCGCGAAGGCGGGGATCGTGGGTTTGACCCGAACTCTTTCCCGCGAACTCGGCGGCGCCAACATCCGAGTGAACTGCGTATTGCCCGGGGCAATCATGACCGAGCGTCAGCGCCGCTTATGGATGACTCGGGAGTATCTTGCCGAAATCATGAAGGTGCAAGCTCTGAAGCGCGAGCTCGTACCGGAGGATGTCGCGCGATTCGTGCTGTTCCTCGCATCAGACGATAGTTCGATGATCACAGGTCAGAACTTCATTATCGATGGCGGCTGGGTGTAAGCCGATACCGGCGGGGGCGAGCGCGAGAACCGTGGCCATACCCGGCCGATGAGCGATGCCGGAGGCCTATTCGAGGTCGGCCAGCATGCCCTGCATTTCTGAGGCAGCATGCGAATCTCGATTGCGCCCGGCGGCAGCAATTCCATTTACCAGCATCTTCCTTGCTTCGTCCAGACGATTGGCTTTCACCAGGGTTTGGGCGGACATGAAATACGCGGCGGGATAGTCGGGATTACTCGATAGTAGCGCGCCGAATTCTTCAAGAGCACGATCTGTCTGGCCAGAGTTCGCGTACTCCATGGCCAAACCATAGCGAGCAAGAACATTGGTTGGATCCTGAGCAAGGATCTCTGCGAGAGCTTGAGTGCGGTCCATGAAAGGAGTTTAGCAACCCAGGACTCCCCAGTTTTCCTCAGCCCGGCAATAGAACCGAGTAGCGGTTGCCGCGCGGCATGCGTAGAATCGGGCAAGGAAAACAACGTGGCCTGCCCTTTCTTCTCCCCCAGCGAGCGCGCTCGAGACATTGCGTTACCCCATCCCGCGCGCCTACCGCTCGGTGCCGCGTGGCGGGGCGGCTGTAGCGCGCCTGGAGGCGAACTGGTTCAACTCGGGGCGACGGAACTAGAGTCCTGCAACCTTGGATACGCCCACGCCTGCCCCCGACTTCCCAACGAGCGCCTTGCCGATGCAGTGCGTTTCGCGGTGAACAAGGAATCGACAGACCGGCTACAAATCCAGTTCGTCCTCGAGTCAAAACATCTGCCCATTGCGTATGGGACGTTGCAGTATGACCGCATCCGGCAAATGTGGGCATCCGAGCACAGCGATTCCAACATTCAGAAGTTAGCGGATTGTTTTCTGCAGGCTTATCTGGAGAGAAGTGCGTCCTGATTTTGTTTCGCGCAGCCATCAAGGGAGCTCAGACATGCGATACAAAACGAAGCGGTTCTTACTCTGGGCGTTCGCCCTGTCCATGTGTATGCATCGATGGGCAGAGGCGCAGTCCACCCCCCCGCGGACTTTATTGGCACTCTCCAAGCATGAACACACACTCGCGATCGTCGATCCGGTCGCGCTGAAGGTGATTACGCGGCTTCCCGTGGGTCAGGACCCGCACGAGGTGATCGCGTCCGCTGATGGCGCCACGGCCTACGTCTCCATTTACGGCTTCGGCCGCTATCACGCCCTGTCTGTTCTCGACCTCGTCGCGCAAAAGGCACTCCCCGATATCGATACGGGAGCGCTGAACGGACCCCACGGACTCGCGGCTGCAGGTGGAAATATCTGGTTCACTGCCGAAGGGGCCAAGGCGGTTTCTCGATTCAACCCTTCGACCAAGAGCATCGATCGCATTCTGGGTACCGGCCAGAATCGAACGCACATGCTTTATGTTACGAACGACGAAAAGAAGATCTACACCACCAATGTCACTTCAGGGACGGTGAGTGTTCTAGAGGCGGGAGCCGTGTCTCCCATGGGACCTCCGCCAGGTGCCCAGCCCGGCACCCAACCAGGCTCTCCGCCGGCGGTGCCACAGGGTATGGATTGGAATCAGACTTTGATCCAAGTCGGCAAAGGAGACGAGGGTTTTGACGTTTCCCCGGATGGACGAGAGTTGTGGACGGCAAATGCACAAGACGGCACGCTGTCGGTTCTCGATCTCGAACGCAAGGAAGTGACGGTTACCATCGACGCGAAGATTCTCGCGTCCAACCGCCTGAAGTTCACGCCCGACGGGAAACTGGTGTTCATCACAAGTTTGCGGGGCGGGGACGTAGTCGTCTATGACGCGGCTTCGCGGAAGGAGTTCAAACGCGTTCCGGTCGGACACGGCGCTGCCGGCCTTCTGATGGATCCTGTCGGCGGACGGGTGTTCGTGGCCTGTACGCCGGACAACTACGTCGCCGTCATTGATCTCAAGACGATGGAGGTCACTGGCCATCTTGACGTTGGCGGTCAGCCCGATGGCCTAGCCTGGGCAGTGCGGCAGTAGGTACGTCCCGCGACTCCTCTGCTGGTTTCCTCTATTTCCTTCTGTGTGCTCTGTGATGAAATTGTCTTGACTTCAACCTACAGAGGCACCCCATGAACGATAAGTCCGATACCCTCATCCCGCGGCCGGTCAGCGACTCGCAGTCTGAGATGAACGAGATTGTTCTGCCAAACGACGCGAATCCTCTCGGGGCTTTACTCGGTGGGCGGCTGATGCACTGGATTGATATGGCGGGGGCCCTTGCTGCACACCGGCACTCCCGCAACTATGTGGTGACGGCGTCCATCGACCACTTGGACTTCCACACTCCCGTTCACGTCGGCGACATCGTGATCTTGCGATCGTCGGTCAACCGGGTCTTCAATACGTCGATGGAAGTCGGGGTGAAGGCATGGGTAGAGAACTACCTGTCGGATGAGTCCCGCCTGGTGAGTTCAGCGTACTTGACCTTCGTTGCGGTCGATGCCGCTGGACGTCATCTGAAGGTTGCGCCCGTCATTCCTGAGACGGATACTCAGAAACGTCGCTACGAGGATGCAGGGCACCGCCGCGAAATGCGCAAAGCCGAGCGGGAGCGAAAAAACCGGAATAAGTAGCATTTCATTTCGTAAGCCGGGCCAACAGCGGGCCGGCCAACGCGAGCAACAGAACGTACGCAGCCGAGAGTGGGCCGAGACGTGGCTCGGTTGCGACCCCAAGTCCTGCGATCACGATAGAAAATTCTCCGCGCGGAATCAATTCGACACCGGCACGCAACCGAGCTTGCTTTGGAAGGCCGGCTCGGCGAGCCGCCCAGTATCCTGTCAAAACCTTCGTGATTGCGGTGATGACCGCCAGGCCAAGAGCGAGCGGTAGATTCGGTAGCAAGGCTGCGGGGTCGATTTCAAGACCAAAGAAAAAGAAAAACGTGGCGGCAAAAAGATCTCGCAGCGGCTCGAGTAGGCGATGGGACTGTTCTGCGGCAGGACCTGACAACGCGATGCCGACTAGGAAGGCTCCAATGCCAGCCGATACACGGAAGTGCTGCGCCGCCCCGGAAATCAAGAGAATAGCGCCAAATACGGTAAGCACGAGAATCTCGTCGGATTGATGATGGGTGAAACGGCTGATCCGCTCGCTGTAGCGGAGAGCGGCGGCCAGGGCAATGGCCACGGCGGCTAGGGCGATCCCCACCGACACGGCGATTTTTATCAATCCGCCGCCGGAAATCACAACTACCACCAGGGGCAGGTAGATGGCCATCGCGAGGTCTTCAAGGACCAATGTGGATAGGACGATCGACGTCTCGGAGCTGTCTCCACGCTTAAGTTCGGCAATGACCTTCGCAATCACACCGGATGATGAGATGTAAGTAACTCCGCCGAGCAGGACGCTCGCCAACATCGACCAGCCGAGCAGAAGGCCGGCCAGGAGTCCCGGAATGAAATTGAGAAGCATGTCAGCGACGCCGGCCGGAAGCCCGGAGCGAAGATTTGCCCTGAGCTCATCGCCTCCATATTCCAACCCCAGCATGAACAGGAGCAGCAAGACGCCAATTTCTGCGCCAATGTGAATAAAGTTGGACGTGAGATTGAGGGGCGCCAGTCCGCCTTTGCCAAAGGCAAGCCCAGCCAGCAAGTAGAGCGGGATTGCAGAAAAACCCCATCGACTGGCGAGTCGCGCAAGGAGGGCAAGGCCGACGACTGCCAGGCCTAATTCGATCAGCACTCCGGCGGGATCGGGGGCATTGGGCATAAACTTCGGAGGAAGAATATCAAGGGAGCGATGGCGGTGCCCACTCCTGCCACGACCGAAGGGGCGAGCGGGACCGTTTTCCGCCAATCGCCGAGCTAGGGATGGGGGCCGGCGAGAGTATTTTGCGCTTCGATTTATTGTGCCTGTATCGGCTGCGGTTCGAGCTGCGCCTTCAGCACGCTGGGGACCTCGTCGCCGCGGAAGTACTGACCCTTTCCGGACTTCATTTCTGGCATGGCGGCGTAGGGCTTGCTGTAGTCGTTATTGGCATTCCAGAAGAGGAATCCCACTCCGCCCTTGTTCTTGGCGGTGAGCACCTGGACTTCGATGTACTTGGGCGAGTAGGTCTTGGTACGCCAGGCAAATGCCTGCAGCCATGGACGAAGCACCGCCCCAGTGCCCTTGGTGATCAGCTGGAAGCGGTCCATCGACTCACCAATAAAGTGCTCGGGAGCGTCTCCCGGCTTGTCGTAGCCATCCATGCCAAAGAAGTGGGAGGGGTAGATCATAGGGGAGAGCACGTCGCAGAACCTTGCCATGCGTACGATGTCCTGCCCAGTGTGGGAGAGGTCGACCTGGCGCTGCCATGCCATCACCCCAAAAACGTCGAGCGAGAGCAGCACACCTTTCGGGTGGATGGAAGTGTAGGCGCGCTGCAGGAAATCTGCGATGACGTCGGCCCGCTGCCACTCCGGATGTGACTTCTGGAAGGCAAAGCTGGCGTCCTTCTGGTCACCTTCGGCAGGGAAGCGGACATAGTCGAACTGAATTTCATCGGCCCCACCGGCAATCGCGGTCTGAGCGAGAGCAATGTCATATTCCTGGACGTCAATCCGAGAGGGGTCGGTCCAGACCAGCTTGCCGTTCTCACGCCAGGGCTGGCCCGTCTTCTTCGACTTGATGGCCAATTCGGGATGAGAAACCACCAAACGCTCGTCCCGGAACATCGCGATGCGAGCTATCGCGTGCATACCTTGCGAGTGCAGGAAATTCGTGTACTTGGGTAAGTTGTGAATGAAGGTCTTGTGGGCTCCCAGCAACGGGTGGTCGAAGGGAATATTTACCGTGCCATCACTGTCTTTGATATCGAAGACCACGGCATTGCCGCCCGTTTCGCGCCAGTGCTTCACGATCTGGATTCCATGATCGCTCGCGGCCATGAGACCCGTTAGGTAAATGGCGCGAACTTCGAAGTCCCTAGCTACGGGAACGGATTTTCCAACCATCGGGGCGTCCAGAATTCCAGGAATGGTAAGTTCCTGGCCGGATTTTACAAAGGGTCCTTTCAGCTCAGGGTTCGAGGCACGCATTGCCGTCGTCAATTCGCTGGAGGTCAGATAAGAAGTTTGTGGCAAGTACTTCCGAGCTACAGAAATTACCGTATCGCCCGGTTTCGCCTGATACAATGCCGTCCCTGGGCTAGGGATCTTTGGCGTTGTGGCTGCCGAGGCGGTGATGGGCGCACTAGCGGGAACTACTTTCGCGTCCCTCGGTTGCGCTGCATCTACCGTGCGAAAACCTATGACCGCAACCACAACCGCCAAAATCGCTGCAAAGAAAATCGTTTTCGAACGCTTATTACCCACGTTCCTCTCCAGTGACATCGTTTTTATCGATGCTACTGATGCGGAATTCTGCTCGCCAGTTACGGGTGGTCACGGACGCCGGGGAGTTTATGGACCGGAGAAGGGGAATTTGGCTGCCCTCGCGCTGGTCGCATGCGCAAAACATTTCCGTTTACACGATCTCACTGGTGAATGTAAGTGACTCCCGAGATACAGCAGCGGCATCTAAGTCTTGTAGAAAGAAGGTTGAAGGGACTGGCCGGAGATGGCGAAGTGCTTGCTCACTCAACTGGCGAAAGCTGCACTGGCAACAAGTGACAGAATTTGTCACTCCGGAAACCGAGGCTAGAGCCTCTGGCGCTGGCCCGACAACCTGTAGAACAGGTGCCAAGAGACTATGAAGACGACAGCCAGTATGGTTCTCGACCCCAACCGCCGCAGCGCCGATGCCCGTGACTTTGAGGGTGGGCTTCACCGTAAGATCGTTGGCCAGGATGCCGCAGTCGAGAAAGTAGTCGAGATCTACCAGATGTTCCTCGCCGGACTGAATCCCCCCGGCCGTCCAGTTGGAAACCTTCTATTTCTGGGGCCGACGGGCTCGGGCAAGACCCGCGTTGTGGAAGCCCTCGCCGAATCGCTTTTCGGCGATGCCCGTGCCTGCATCAAGATCGATTGTGCTGAGTTCCAGCACTCGCACGAAATCGCCAAACTGATCGGATCGCCCCCGGGCTACCTCGGACACCGCGAAACTCACCCCCTACTTACCCAGGAAGCGCTCAACCAGTGGCACAGCGACAAGCTCAAGCTGTCCATCCTGCTTTTCGACGAGATCGAAAAGGCCTCCGATGCCCTTTGGCAGCTGCTGCTCGGAATCCTTGATAAGGCGACGCTTACCCTTGGCGATAACCGCCGCGTGGACCTCTCGCAATGCATCATTATCATGACCTCGAACCTCGGGGCCGGGGAGATGAGCAGCCTGGTTGACGGAGGCTTCGGGTTTGCGCCAAAGGCGAGCGTTGTCGATGACGGCCTGGATGAAAAGATTGACCGCACGGCGGTCGAAGCAGCACGCCGCAAGTTCACGCCCGAGTTCATGAACCGCATCGATAAGGTCGTGGTCTTCAAGACGCTTCGTCCTGAGCACCTGCAGCAGATTCTCGAAATCGAACTTGGTATGGTGCAGCAGCGCGTACTCATGGCGTCGGCCGCGAACCAGTTCGTGTTCTCATGCACGCCCAAGGTGAAGAGTTTTCTGCTGCACGAGGGAACGGACCCGCGCTACGGTGCGCGACACCTGAAGCGCGCGATCGAGCGGCATTTGGTGTTCCCACTGGCGAACCTGGTGGCCACTGGGCAGATTCATCTGGGCGACTTCGTCCGGATCGATCTCAACGGCGAAGGCAAGCTCACGTTCACCAAGGAAGCCGAAGGCGCGATGGTTCCGATGCTCATGGAGCGCTATGGCGCTGCTGCGGGTGCACCGACGCTGGTCAGTCGGGCGGCGCGTCCGGTTGCAAAGTCGAAGGAGTTTACCGCCACGCCTGGCAACGAAACTAAATAGATTTTCGGCAAGCACAACGCCTGCCGCACCTGAAAGATAAGAAGTCCGGCCAACCAGCCGGGCTTTTTATTTTGGCGATACACGATCGCCGCTGGGCGTGACGAATTTCAGCATGGACAGAGCGGCATGTCTGGCTGGCCTACCCGTTCCAGCCTTTTCTCATCGAATCGGGCGTGAAAACACGCAAGAGCTTCTTCCGGCGTCACTCACTGAGCATCATTTCCAGCATCGTTCTGATTGCCTGGATCATCCTCTACGCTTCTTCCAGTCCCAAGACGCACTGGGGAGCATTCTTCGGCAATGCGATCGCCGATTGGACTGGCCTGGTGGTGACCGTCCTGGCCACGAAGTTCATGTATGAGGTTGGATCAGCCGAAAGTCGTAAGCCCCCACATCGCTACTTTCGACCTCTGCGCGAGTTTTTGGAAGAACATTCGCTGAGCATTTTTCTCGTAGTGACCGGTGCTGCATGGGTAACCCTGTTCGCCCGGTCCGATCCCGACTCGAAGTGGGGGCAGGTGGTTGGCAACATCGTCTCTGAGTGGACGCAAATCTTCGGTCTGCTGATTATGACCAAGCGCCTGGTAGAGACCCACTCGAAGGAGAGCCACGAATGACCTTCCGTGAGTCGGACATTTTCCCCCGGCCGTTCGGAGCCTAGTTGTGCTTGATGAACTCGCCCTTCTTCCCGGTTAAGTCGTTGTAGAGTGTCTCAAGCCAGATGTCGGTCTTAACGAACTGGCCCGACCACTTCTGCCAGGGAGCAAGGACATTCTCTTTCTGAAGCTGTTCGAGTGACTTTCCCTGTTTTACCTCTTTGTCCACCGCCGCGAGCGTCTCTTTGAGCATGGTGACAAAGCGCTTCATGTCATCCAGGTTGGAAACCGGCCCGTGGCCGGGAATCACTTTTACATCCGACGGCAACTGCGCCATCACCTGCTCGACCGCCGAGATCATTCCCTCCACACTGCCGCCGGCACCGAGGTCAACGAACGGGAAACCGTAGGTTACGAAGTCGTCTCCCATGTGAACGACATTCGATTTTGGAAAGAAGATGACGCTATCGCCGTCGGTGTGGCCGCTAGGGAAGTGCAGAGCGCGAATATCTTCGCCATTGAGGTGCACGGTGACATCGTGTTCGAAAGTGATAATGGGTAAGGCTTCCTTGGGCTGAGGCTGAGTTTGCCTGCTGATTTTTCCAAGATTGCCGGCCATGCCGGCAAGCTCCATTCGTTTGCGAACGTTGTCTTGCGCGAGAATTGGCGCATCCTTCTGAAAGAGAGCATTCCCGCCAGTATGATCGCCATGGTAGTGCGTGTTGATCACAAAGCGGACCGGTTTGTCGGTGATGCCCTTCAGCGCCGCGCGAATCTTGTCAGCCAGCGGAGCATACTGATCGTCAACGATGACGATGCCGTCCTCGCCCACCGAGGCGCCTATGTTGCCGCCTGCTCCCTCCAGCATGTATACGTTGCCGTTGACCTTGGTAACCTTGATCTGGACCTTGCTGAAGTCCTGATCCTGCCCTACGGCATAGGGGAGAGCGACGGACAGCATAATTCCGAGTAAACACGCTTTGCGCATGAAGCCTCCTGGATGGCAGGTGATTGTAGCGGAACGAGAATCGACTTGCGAAATCAGCTTCGGCACCAAAACCCCAGCGGATCCCACTAAGGGTATTGGCACGCAAGCATGTACCCCGAGCCGCGGCCCCTCCTTGAAGGCACGCTCGTCGAAAGCGGAAAAGCATTGAGAAAGACAGTGGTAAGTCGCTACTTGTCTACGTACTTCACAACAATGTAGACAAGTTCCCCATTCTCGATTTTCTTTACCCAGTGCGGCACACCGGGGGGAATCCGAAGGAAGTCGCCTTTGCCGAGCTTATAGTCCGTGCCACCGGAAATCCCGGTACCCTGGATCTGACCAGCCCGAACCTCTTTGCCGTCTACGACCGTGCCGCCGGTTGTGAGGACGCACCCGCCATCAATGACATACCAGACATCGGCTTCGGTCGAATGAACCTCCGCCTTGCCTGGCTTCGAACGGCGCAGAAGGATGCCGGCGTGCTGCGGAGTGCGCTCTATCAAGTTGATTTCCGACTCGCCGATCTCATTCGCAGGAGCTTTGCGAATGTCGTTCTCAATCTGTTGCCCGGTGTAATAGACGATCTTGGCAGGATCTTGGGCGATCGCAGATGAAGTGAGGAGTACTGCGGAAGCAACCATTAGAAATCGAGGCATCGGTTTCTCCTAGGCAGGTGACTTTACCACGAAAGAAGATCCGACCTCCGTGGGTACTCGAGGCTTTGACCGGGGTTGCCCTATGTGACCATGGTGCCGTTGTAACTGCGGTCGAAAGTGGCACAATCTCATGGATGGCGGAAGGGACCCCAGCGACGACCCTCGGTGTTCAAGCCGGTGAGAAGAAACCTGGCCTTTTGCACTCCCTGTTTGGCTCGACTCTGGGTCTGGGGATTGAACTGCTTGTTCGCACGACGGGGCGTCGGGTTCGCCCTGCAGACCAGCCATGGCTCTCGTGCTACCTGGGAGACAGTGGTCGGATTGGAGCGGGAATCTACGAGCGCATCGCTCACTCCGAACACCTCGAACTACGAACGCCCGCAGCCGCTGGCTTGATCCCTGATTTCGAAACGCTGCGCGGACCAGGTTTCAATCCCGACCTTGTGCACCCTCGTATTCGGCATTTCTATGAGCATGCCGCGGCCTATCACCTGGAAGTCTGGAGCGAAGTTTATTTGGTCGGTCGTTTTTTTCTGTGGCTGCTCGTCGAGTTTTTGAGTACTCACATGGACCAGCTGAATTTCCCATTGTCCTCGCTTGATGTTGCCAAGGGTATGAGCAGTGAAGTTGTCCAATTGGTCGATCCGGTAACGGGAGAGGTCGAGCACACGGGATGGCTGCGACGCCTGAAGTCGTCGGGCCGCGTGATTTACGCCGGCATCTATTCCATCTGCCGGGTTCCGAAGGAAGACAATCCGGTGGTGAAGGTGACGTTTCCATGCCGAGGAAGCGCGAATGTCTATCTGCGTCCCGTCGCACATCCCGACGGAGCATTTGGACTCGATTCGAGCGGCTCAGGTTGGGGACGCTCAGGGTTTTATCGAATCGTTAAAGCGGGTGCTGAAATTTGGAGTGTGCGGAACTTCAAAAGCCTGCACGAACTGTTTCACGTATACGTGGATCTCGAGGGGACCTTGCGCTGTGACCACAAAATCACTTTCCTTGGGCTGACGATCCTGCGATTGCACTACAAGATGGCGGAGAAGAATCGCACGAATTTTACCTCCGCCGCAAGTTCTGCGGCGGGCTGCTAATCCAAATCCTGATTGGGTACTGTTACAGTTTGAAATCCACCGGCTTTTGCTGACCCGGATCTGTGTACCATAGCAAAAAGATTGACAACCATCGCCATGCCGTTGCGCTGCATTACATGTTTTACAATTTCTGCCGGATTCACCAAACATTGCGCGTTACGCCAGTGATGGACGCTGGACTCACGGATCACGTTCGGAATCTTGAGGACCTGGTTGAATTATTAGAAAGAAAAATCGACTGAGGTTGGCGGGATGAAAGAGATTACAGAGGAAGTTCTAACACGTTGGTCAGAGAGCTGTTGCCACATGCTGCATCTCGGAACGCTGATTGGGCGAGAACTCCCCAAAAGTAAACAGAACGCACGCGCACTAGATTTAGCCGAGCGTGTCGAAAAAAGAGCGTGGGCGCTTTTTAATGAACTTATTGAGCATGGTGCAAAGAAGCCCGCTGGCTATCAGGAACCGTGAAAATTCAAACTGTAACAGTACCCCTGATTCCGTTTTATTTCATCATTGTGGTCTTGAATGGTTTCGCCGCTCTGTCGTATGTGATCCATTCCCCCACTTGCTTGCCGTTTTCGAAGTGTCCAGAGCGCATTCTAGTGCCGTCTTTGCGGAACCACTCCCAGTATCCGTGCATCTTGCCGGCCCTCATTCCGCCCTGGCCGTAGATGGAACCGTCTTTGTGATAATGGACATGCTTGGTGATTTTGGCTCTTGCGGGCACGGAACCTCCTCCTCGCTTCTCATCAACTTAGCAACGAGTCTACAATCCCGTACGCTTCTTCGAGCGCGGCATCGAGGGCCCCAGGATCCTTGCCGCCTGCTTCCGCAAGATCCGGTCGCCCACCGCCTTTCCCGCCGACTTTTTGTGCCACCTGACCAATCACCTTGCCGGCTTGGACGCGAGAGGTCAGGTCTTTGGTGACACCGACGATCAAAGCGACATTGCCGTTGGTTGCCGATCCGAGTACTACGACGCCGGAACCGACCTTGTCTCGAAGCTGATCGACCAGGGTTCGCAGCTGGGGACGCTCAAGATTATCCACCCGGTGTGTCAACACCTTTACTCCGCGCACTTCTTTGATCTTGTCCGAGATGTTAGCCGTCGTCGACGACGCCTGCTTCATGCGCGCCTGATCCAGTTCGCGGGCCAGACGCTTAATTTCCGCGTCTTTGCGTTCGAGTTCAACTCTTAATGCTTCTGCCGGGGAGAGTGCCGCATCCTTTCCCGTGAGGCCGGCGACGACGTTCTCCAGTTGATGATCCTGCCGAAAATGATGGAGCGAACCCTCTCCTGTGACCGCTTCAACGCGCCGAAAGCCGGAAGACACGCTGCCCTCTTTCAAAATCTTGATCAAGCCGATTTCCCCGGTGGCGCTAGTGTGCGTGCCCCCGCAAAGTTCGGTCGAGAAGTCCCCGATCCTGATCACGCGCACCTTGTCCCCATACTTCTCGCCAAACAATGCCATCGCGCCGTACTCGTTGATGGCAGCATCGATGGGCACGTCGTTGATGACTTCGACGCGCAGGTTGCGCAGCACCTCCTTGTTGATAAGGTCTTCGATGTCCTGCAGTTGTGCCTCTTCAACCGCCGTAAAATGCGAGAAGTCAAAGCGTAGGTGAGCGGGCGTTACCAGCGACCCGGCTTGCTTTACATGCTTGCCGAGGACCTCGCGGAGTCCGGCATGGAGTAGGTGCGTCGCCGTGTGATTGCGCATGGTGGACTGGCGAATGGCTGTGTCGACTACGGCGTCCACTTTGTCGCCCACGCGAATCGATTGTTTGGCCACGACCTGATGCGCCCGCACTCCTTGCACGGGGTAGTAGCAGCCTTTGACCTCGGCCACCAGGGAATTGGTTTCATCGCTATAAAGCGTGCCGCGATCTCCAACCTGACCGCCAGCTTCGGCATAGAAGGGCGTGCGGTCAAGAATGACCTCACCCTCTTCGCCCGGCTTGAGTTCCTGCACACCCTGGCCATTCTTGATGATGGCCACGACTTCACAATCCTCCGAGCGGGTCTCAAGATAACCTTCAAAGACGGACTTCGGAAGCTGCTGATACACAGGATTGGCAGTTTGCTTAGCGCCGCCTTTCCAGGATGCCCGGGCGCGCTCGCGCTGTTCCGCCATCGCGCGGTCAAATCCCGCTTGATCAAAAGTCAAACCTGCATCTCGCAGCGAGTCTTGAATGAAGTCGGACGGTAAGCCGAAGGTGTCATAGAGCCGAAATGCCAAGTTGCCCGGATATACGTTAGAGCCCTTTGATTGCAGCCCCTTTAGATCATTCTCGAGCTCCTGCATTCCTTGATCCAGTGTGTTTCGAAATCGGCTTTCTTCTGCCTGGATCACCTCCGAGATGCGATGCTCCTGCTCCACCAGTTCGGGATAGGCATCCCGCATCAGCTTCACTACCTCATTTGCCATCAGAAACAGAAAGGGCTGTTGATAGCCGAGGAGTCGCCCATGCCGAATTGCGCGCCGGATGATTTTTCGCAACACATAACCTCGGCCCTCATTGGACGGCAACACTCCGTCTGAAATAAGGAACGTGGACGCTCGAGAATGGTCGGCGATGACCCGGAGAGACGCCGCCGATTTTGCGTGCGACTCTTTCTGCAGTTCCTTTTCGAGAGAAACCTTGGTGATTTCTGCCGCTCGCTCGATCAGTGGTCGAAATAAATCCGTGTCGTAATTCGAGATCACGCCCTCGAGCACCGCCGTGACCCGCTCCAGCCCCATGCCGGTATCGATCGAAGGCCGCGGTAACGGGTTCAGCTTTCCCGAGAGATCGCGATCGAACTGCATGAAAACCAAGTTCCATATTTCGACGTAGCGGCCGCAGTCACAGGGAAACGCGCAATCGGTGTGGCCCGCGTCGGATGCAGCGGGACCCATATCGTAGTGGATCTCGCTGCAGGGACCGCAGGGACCGGTATCGCCCATCTGCCAAAAATTGTCCTTGAGGCCCATCTCGAAGATGCGGGATTGATCGACTCCCTGAGCGACCCACAAGTCGTAGGCTTCCCGGTCGCGGGGCACGCCGCCTTCACCGTCAAAAATTGTTGCGTACAGCTTGTCCTTCGCAATGCCAAACCATTCTGGTGAGGTCACCAGCTCCCAGGCGTAGGCGATAGCATCTTTCTTGAAGTAATCGCCGAAAGAGAAATTTCCCAGCATTTCGAAAAACGTATGGTGACGAGTGGTGAAACCCACGTTCTCCAGGTCATTGTGCTTGCCGCCGGCGCGTACGCATTTTTGGGAGGTGGTGGCGCGCGCGTAGTCGCGCTTTTCCAGGCCAAGGAAAACATCCTTAAACTGGTTCATCCCCGCATTGGTGAACAGCAGCGTGGGGTCGTTGTGGGGGACGAGCGATGACGAGTGGACTTCGCGGTGTCCTTTTTCGACGAAAAAGTCCAGAAACTTGCGGCGGATTTGAGAGCCAGTAAGCATGAAAATCAATTCTAAATGATTGAATCTGATCGGGATCAATCAGCGAGGAGAGACCCATCGTTTGCTTGGCAAGATGCCATGCTCGGCGAGCGTCAGGTGGGGCTCTCCACCTTCTTTTCGAATCCAGGACACTCTAGCACCGGTAAGCGCGGATACTTCGGAAAGCTGCTGTCCTCAGCCGAGCGACGGCATAACCAGAAGACGGAGCCGCGCGCGGAGACGATTCGGCGGGCAAATTGGCAGTTGGTGCACAGACCCGGGGTCGTTGGCTCGTCTGAAGCGCTGCTCTTGGTTGTCACTCAACCAGCATAGCGCTTTCCATCGAGGGAGAATTCATGAGACACTCTCGGCCGCCCCGTTGTCGGTGCGCGCTTTCAATGGTTCAATGATCCGATAATTCAGTGATTCGCTCCCGGAGGTCGCATGCCTTGCAATCCGTCCATCTTGCGCGAAGTACCGTTGTTTGCGCTTCTTGACGAAGATGAAACCGCTGTTTTGGCCAAGGAAGTCGAAATAAAGCAGTTTGCGCCGCGCCAACGGATCTACAAGATGCGGGAACCGGGCGGCAAGGCGTACGTCATGGTGTCAGGTTCGGTACGCATTACCACCGTCGACGAAGATAACCAGGAGGTGGTGGTCGATCAACCGGCACACGGCGAATTTTTTGGCTTTGCTTCGATGCTCGAACAGACGCCACACCAGACGACCGCGGTGGCTCAGGAAGAGACAGTGTGCCTGGAAGTGGACCGTCACGACATCGAAATCCTGCTTCATCGCAAGCCCATGGCCGGCATGGATATGCTGGCGGTGCTGGGCAAACAATTCCATGGCTCGCAAAGACTGATTCGAGTCCGCGCGGCACGCAACCCCAACCAGGTGATCGAGGAGGAAGAAACTCTCGGTGAGCGCGTCGCTGACCGCGTGGCCAGTTTCGGTGGCTCGTGGACCTTCATCCTCACCTTTGTGCTGATTCTTTTCAGCTATTCGATCACCAGCACCCTCGCGGGAAGGCACTCGTGGGATCCCTATCCCTTCATACTGCTCAATCTATTTCTCTCGATGCTCGCCGCCGTTCAGGCGCCCATCATCATGATGAGCCAGAACCGACAAGACAAGAAAGATCGGCTGCGCAGTGAACTCGACTTCGAGGTGAACCGTCGGGCGGAAGCGGAAATCCAGGGACTAGCGCGAAAGATGAACTTGTTAGGCGAGAAGATCGAGGACGTGGAAGATTTGTTGCGAGGGCGCCTGCCGGGCTAAGGGTTCAGGACCGAAGATCGATCGCCCAGCGCAAGCTTTGAGGTGAATCGATCTCAATTGTTTTAGGTAGAACACGAGCGCGACCGCAAGCGATCCGCGGTTATTCCTCCGAGTCTTTCCTGGCATCCTCGAACGCCTCCAGCGTTTCGTCGTCCACATCCCACTTGCGAAGGATCTTGAAGATTGTTTTCGGATCAAATCCCGCGCGCATTAGTTGCCGAAACACTCGGGCTGCCTGCTTCTTGTCTTGCGGCTTTTGTAAGCGCTTCCGTCGCAAATACTCGCGCGCCTGCTTCTCCTCATCTACTTCTCGAAAGGAGACAGCAACAGCTTCTTCGAGGATTTCTCCCACGACTCCCTTCGATTTCAAATCGGTGACGACGCGCCGTTGTCCATACTTTTCGTTATCGCGACGGAAGGTAGAGTATGCCAGGGCATACTTTGCGTCGTTCAGGTAACCCTGGTCTTTGAGGCGTCGGACAACCAGTTCCACCAGAGTTTTGCCGATTTCGCTTTCCGCGTCGACGCGATTGCGTAGTAAACGTTTTAGCTCGGCCACCGTACGCATGCGCCGGCCAAGCGCCCCCAGTGCATATTCGTACAATTCACTTTCGGTTTCGAGCCTTCGACCACGCGCAAATGCCATGCTCCCTACACGTTAGCAGCACCTGGGCTCGGCCTGACAAATATTTACCAACTATTGATAAACGTTCTGATGACATTGGGAACTTCAGGGCGTCTATATACGTAACAGCACAACAGGAGTGGGTTATGTTAACGGTAAGATCAGAACGCGCTGACGATCTGGCAATCCTGAAATGCGATGGACGCATTGTGCGTGGGCAGGAAATCGTGCTAGAGAGCGCGGTACTCGAACAGAAACAGGCGCGCACGATCGTGGTTGATTTGACCGACGTCGAGACTCTCGACGCAGGTGGTTTGACACTGCTTGTGTCACTGCACCGCTGGGCCGAGGGTAATGGCACGCATCTCACGCTGGTGAATCCCCGCCCGTTCGTTTACGAAATGCTGACCCGTACGCATCTCGATTGCGTCTTCGATATTTCCACCTTTGACCATGCCTTAGCGGCGCTCGGATGCGGGTGCCGCCAGGCGCATGCCGCCTGCTAAGCCGGACACTGAGATCCGGCCCAACCCGCCTCAATAGAATTTTCTGAGCTACTAGCTGCGATCGCTCCACTTGCCGGCACGTGTTTCTGGTGCTTCCGCAAGGGAGTCCATCAGGAGATGGCGCAGCCGGTGACGGCTTTCGAGATCGGTGTTCACAAATTCAAATCCAACCTCGTTTACTCGCGCGCGCCGCAGAACGACTTGTCCGCGAATGTGACGCATTCCGACCTGAATGTCGATATCGGCGTCGGTCCCGATGCGTAGGGAGTCTTCCTTGGTTCCCATTCCGCCGCCAAGACTCATTTCCCGCACCGACAGGGTAGATCTTCCCCAGGAGCTGCCAATTACGGCCGTGACCGGCTTGCCCAACAGGATGCGTTCGTAACGACGTTGGCGGACCCAGGGGCAGGCGGGCGCGGAATCGAGCGGACCGATCGCCAGTTCTCCCGGTTCCAGACCACTGTCTGCCAGGATTCGCGTTGCGTAGCGCGGGTCGATCTTTGCCAGCGCCTGCGCTGCCGCGATCCGCAGCTCGCGATGGTGCTGCCATTTGAACAAACGCTTGGCTTCAAACATATTCTTGAGCACCGGGACGGCGTCGGGTTCGCGCAAACGCCCCAAAGCCTCGATGGCTTTAAGCTGCAAAAGTGGCGAGCGCCCTTCGGCTTCGCCTGCTCCCGCCATTACGATCAGGGGTGGAGCAGCACTGCGGTCGCCGGACATTCCAATTTCATCGAGAGCTTGCGGAACCACGGCGGGATCGAGCATTTCGAGAATCTCGAGCAAGGTGCGGCCGCGGTCGGAAGCCGCTCCGTACGCGATCTGGCGCACGATGACATCGTGGTAAAAGCGGTTCCACCCGGGGAGACGCAAAGGCAAGAACTCAAGCAATCCGGGCACATCCAGGCGGCTCAAGAGACCAACCGAAGCGACGGCTTGCCGTTGCGGTCCGTTGCGCAGCATCTCGCGCAGACAATTGTTGGCCGTGATCCCGAGCTCATTTACCAGCTCTACAATTCGATCGCACTCCTCGCGGCGCATTGAGCGGAAGAAGCGTTCTGCAAGGTTTTCCGCGGCGGCGCTGGTGTTCCGGTAGAGCACAGAGATCAGGTCGGTAGAGAAGCGCGACTGCGCGAGGGCATCTTCGATGAACTCTGCCAGGCGTCCTTCCACTCCGATACGGGAACGCAGCTCTTTTTCGAGTGCCGGCCGTCGGCTGGCCAGGTAGTCCATGGTTTCGCAGGATTGTGCAACCGCGCGGTACTGCTTACGCTGCATGGCTTCGGAGCTGAGCCGCACAAAGGCCGCGCCCATCTGAGATTCCAGATCGGGGTTGGATTCCTTGGTGAGCGCATCGCCCAGCTTTTGCACGGTTTCGCCGAGAACGTTGCCACCCACGGTCGAGAGGAGATCTGCCAACTGCGTCAATCCGACGGAGGCTTTCCCGCGGTACTCGGGCTCCTTCGAGTTCACCAGGCTGGCATAATTCTCAAATATGGCCGAGGCAGTTTCGCGATCGCCGCGTTCAAGAAGTACCTCTATGTATTGGCGGACATTGCGCGCCGGCACGCAGACAGCATCTTCGGAAAGCAGTGCCTGCTTCTTGTTGTGCTCTGGAATCTCCGACCAGAAAATGCGGTCGAGCACGTCGGCGTGAGACTCGACCGGCAGTCCGGCCTTGCTCGTCCTCTCTTCGTGGCGTGTCAGGAGCTTGCGCAGGCTTGCCATCTGCTTGCCCATTTCCTCAAGCAGTTGGCGAACGGCATTGACCTTCAAGTCCCCCGATTGAAATCGTTCGAGGGCATAGCGAATGGCTAATTGCTCAGCGGCCCGAATGAGGACGGGAGTCTTTGGATCTGGCTTTCGGCCGGAAGAGAGTTCATCGAGGATTCCCAGCACGGTCTTGCGGATGTTCTCTTCGCAACGATGTAGCTCAAGGCCAATCATTTCTGGCTGCGGCTTTCGCGCAGACCCTAATTCAGCGACCTTGGTGACCAAACGGAGCGCCTCGAATGTCTGCTGCTCAGTCAAAGTAAAAGGCAATTCAGCTGCCGCCGTAGGTGTTTCTGAAGGTGCTTCGGCTGCTGCCGGTTCTTGTTCCGGCGGTCGAGAACTGGCTTGGTTGCTTCCGCTGGCTCCTTCCGCCGCGGCAATCAGTTGAACCAGCTTCGTGGGTTCACTCAGCCATTCTTTGAATTCAGGAGCAAGGGTTTGAGCCGCAAGTTGCACGGCCGCAGAAACCTCTGCGGTCGCAGGATCGGCGGCAACGAATTTCACTTCGTTAATCCGAATGTTCCCCTTCTCATCCGGGAAGATTCGCTTTATCTCGCTGGCGAAGTCCTGAGCCTTTGAGCCGCCGAGAGAAAAGGCCTTCACTAGGCTTTCGAATTCTTCAATCGTGACTTCGCTGGAGAACTGAATGCTCGCGATGCCCGCGGCACTGAGCAGTTGTGCGAAGCCGCGCTCGGCCTGACCGACTTCGACCGGCACCCCATCGAGCAGCAGTTTGTCTTCAGAGACTCCGAGTAAGATGCAGCCCTTGCGTTTGGGCACGGCCTCGCGCAGTTCGGTCCAGGCAACATCAAACTGCGCTCGGGTGCGCCGGTGATGGAATCCATACAGGCGGACGTACTTCACCAAAATGTTGAGGCTGTGAAGAAACGGACGCGCAGACGCATCCCGCGCTTTGCTTGTGCCAGTGCTCGGAATAACGGACTCCTAGACCCTGCCTAGCGCTAGGCTAAGTCGAAAGGAACCACTTGTGCATGTTACGGAGGTCACGGAGATCGGGAAAGTGTCGATAAACTGTTGAAATCCCTAGGCGAAAGGTTACCTTAGTCGGCTTGGCTGCCGGCCGGCTCTAGAGCCCTAGGCGCTGTGCGCTTTCCTCCCACCAGCCACCAACGCAGGCGGTCCATATAGAGATAAACCACCGGCGTTGTAAACAGGGTGAGCGCTTGGCTCAGCATCAATCCGCCGACGATGGTGATGCCGAGCGGTTGTCGCAACTCAGATCCCACTCCGGTTCCGAGTGCTAACGGGAGTCCGCCGAGTAATGCAGCCGCGGTCGTCATCATGATGGGCCGGAAGCGAAGCATGCAGGCTTCAAAGATCGCATCCCGTGGCGACTTGCCCTCACGACGTTCGGCATCGAGCGCGAAGTCGATCATCATGATCGCGTTCTTCTTCACGATCCCGATCAGGAGGATGATGCCGATCATGCCCATGACGTTGAGCTCGTTATGCGTAAGGAGTAAAGCGAGCAGGGCGCCAACTCCCGCCGAGGGAATGGTGGAAAGAATCGTGATCGGATGAATGTAGCTCTCATAGAGAACGCCGAGCACGATGTAGACCGTCAGCAGCGCCGTCAAAATCAGAATGGGCTGATTCGCAAGCGCCTGTTGGAACGCTGCTGCGGTACCTTGAAAGCTCGCGTGAATGGTGGCCGGTAGCCGGATCTCGCGCTGGGCAGCATCAATCGCCTGGGTCGCCTGCCCCAGTGAAATTCCCTGCGCCAGATTGAACGAGATGGTGATCGAGGGGAACTGGCCCTGATGGTTAACTGCCAGCGAAGTATTCGAAGGACCAAAGTTGGCAATGGCCGACAAGGGAACCATTTGCCCGCTCGACGACTTCACATAAACCGCCTGCAAGGCCGCCGGAGTGGTCTGATACTGCGGATCGACCTCCATCACGACGTGATACTGATTCAGTTGCCGGTAGATCGTGGACACCTGTCGTTGCCCAAAGGCGTCATAGAGCGCATTGTCAATATCCTGAGGCGTGATGCCCAGACGCGCAGCCGTATCCCGATCGATGTTCACTTCCGCGTCCAGTCCGCGGTCCTGCTGATCCGTGTTGACATCGCGCAGTTCCTTTAAAGTGCGCAACTTTTGTAGGAGTCGGGGGGCCCACGCGCTCAGCTCTTTTAGGTCTTCACTCTGCAGAGTGTATTGGTACTGCGCGTTGCCCATGCGCCCGCCAATGGTGAGGTCCTGAGCGGACTGCATAAACAGCGATGCCCCCGGCACGGCAGCCAGCTTCCGCCGCATCTCGCCGATGAATCGGTCAGCGGTGATGCTGCGCTGGGGACCTTTGGGATTCAGCGTGATGAAGAAGCGTCCTTGGTTCTTCGCAGTGTTGCCGCCAGCGAAGCCGACGATGGTCTGCACGTTGGGATCGCGCATGACAATCCGCACGTACTGCTCCATCTTCTCCTTCATTGCGGCAAAAGAGGTGTCCTGATCGGCTTGCACGCTTCCCATTACGCGGCCAGTGTCCTGTTGGGGAAAGAATCCCATGGGGACCGCCGTATACAGATAGATGGAGAGAGCGGCGGTTCCGAGCGTCACCAGAAGAGTTGCAAATTGGTGACGCAAGACCACAGTCAACGCCCGGCGGTATATGTTCAACACGCCGTTGAAGACCGCTTCCGAGAAACGATAGAAGCGTCCGTGGGTATCTTCTTCTGGTCTGTGTAGGATCTGCGCGCACATCATCGGCGTGGTACTGAGAGAAATCAGCAGGGAGACCCCGATGGCTGAGCTCAGCACCACCGCAAACTCACGGAACAGTCGTCCCACAATGCCGCCCATCATCAGGATCGGAATGAACACCGCCACTAGCGACGTACTCATCGAGAGCACGGTGAATCCAATCTCCCGGGCTCCGCGAAATGCCGCCGCAATCGGCGTCATTCCCGCCTCAATGTGGCGGGTGATGTTCTCGAGCACGACGATGGCATCGTCGACCACGAAACCTGTCGAAATGGCCAGTGCCATCAGCGACAAGTTGTCGAGGCTGTAACCGCAGGCATACATGACTGCGAAAGTCCCGATCAGGGACAAAGGAACTGCGATGCTGGGAATGATGGTGGCGCGGACGGTTCGCAGAAACAGAAACACCACCATGATTACCAGAGCAACCGAAATCAAAATGGTGATTTCAATGTCGTGTACGGACGCTCGGATGGTAGTCGTACGGTCCATCACGACGTCGACATGGATCGCCGGAGAGATCGAATTCGCCAGCTCTGGCATCAGCGAATAGACACGATCTACCGTATCGATGATGTTTGCCCCGGGCTGGCGGAAGACAATGATGAGAACCGCGGGCTTGCCGGAGACGTTCGGATCGGTCGTGCCATGTGCCGCCAGACCGACCACGCGAGTGTCTTCGACCGAATCGGCAACCTTGGCGACATCGCCCAGCCTTACGGTGCCGCCGTTGTTGCTGGCGATAACCAGAGGCTCGTACTGTTTGGCGACTTTGATCTGATCATTGGCTGTGATTGCCCAGGTGTTGATCGCATTCGCCACGTCGCCTTTGGGGCGGTTGGCGTTGGCCGCACCCAGGGCGTTGCGCACCGTGTCCAGCCCCAGTCCCAGCTTGTTCAGCAGATTTGGATTCACCTCAGCGCGAACCGCGGGCCGGGCGGCGCCGCCCACGAAGACCTGTCCGACGCCGCTCACCTGGGCCAACTTCTGAGAAAGCACGGAATCGGCGGAGTCGTACATCTGCGGCAGGGTCATGGTGTCGGAGGTGAGCGACAGAATCAGAATCGGTGCGTCCGCCGGATTCACCTTGCGATACGTAGGATTGCCTGGCATGTACGAAGGTAGCTGGCTACGTGCCGCATTGATGGCCGCTTGCACGTCGCGCCCGGCAGCATCGATGTCGCGATCTAGATCGAATTGCAGGGTGATGCCGGTCGAACCAGTTTGACTGGTCGAGGTCATCTGGTTCACACCGGCAATTCGCCCAAACTGTCGTTCGAGGGGCGTTGCAACGGCAGATGCCATGGTCTCGGGACTTGCCCCTGGTAAAGAAGCGCCCACGCTGATGACGGGAAATTCAACTTGCGGCAGTGGCGCCACCGGCAGAAACCGAAAGGCGAGGATTCCGGCTAGCAGAACGCCCAAGGTGATCAGCGAGGTGCCGACCGGCCGCTTGATAAATGGGGACGATACGCTCACTTAGTCTCCCGTCACCGGCTCCTCGGTAAAATGGCGGAACCCGAGGTGCGAAAAACGCGCAGACAAGCGATCGAACCACAGATAGACGACTGGGGTCGTATACAACGTGAGCAACTGACTCACCAGCAGTCCGCCCACGATCGTGATGCCAAGTGGGTGACGCAACTCCGATCCGGTGCCGGTTCCAAGCGCTAACGGTAATCCTCCAAACAGCGCTGCCATGGTTGTCATCATGATCGGCCGAAAACGGAGTAGCGAAGCCTGATAGATGGCTTCTTCGGGTTTCTTGTGCTCGTCACGCTCGGCCTCGAGCGCAAAGTCGATCATCATAATGGCGTTTTTCTTCACGATTCCGATTAGCAGGATGATGCCGATCAGGCTCACCACACCCAGGTCATTTCCGGTGAGAATCAGCGCTAGCAGTGCGCCGACACCGGCAGACGGCAGAGTCGAAAGAATGGTGATCGGGTGAATGTAGCTTTCATACAACACACCCAGAACGATGTAGACCGTTACAATTGCCGCTAGAATCAGCAGCGGTTCGCTCGACAGCGAGTTGCGGAACGCAGCTGCCGTACCTTGAAAGCTGGTCTGAATGCTGGGGGGCAGTCCGATTTCCTGCTCCGCAGCGTCAATCGCCTTGGTTGCTTCGCCCAGCGAGACACCCGGTGCAAGATTGAACGACAGTGTCACCACTGGAAACTGTCCTTGGTGGTTAATTGCCAGTGTGGCATTGCTCTGCTGGATGTGACTGAAAGCCGAGAGCGGAACCTGGTTCCCGTTCGTGGACTTCACATACAGGGTGTGCAATGAGCTCGGATCCTGCTGGAATTGTGGATCGACCTCGAGCACCACGTGATATTGATTGAGCTGGGTATAGATGGTCGAAACCTGCCGCTGCCCGAATGCGTCGTACAGCGTGTTGTCGACCGCGGTCGGAGTCACACCCAGCCGCGAGGCCGTATCGCGGTCGATCACCAGATCTGCTTGCAGCCCTCCAGTTTGCTGGTCGGTCGCGACGTCGAGCAGTTCTGGCGAAGACCGCAGTTTCTCCAAAAGGCGCTCGGACCATGTTGCCAGCTCATTCGCATCTGTCGACTGCAGCGAGTACTGATACTGTGTGCGGCTGACGCGACTCTCCACCGTCAAGTCCTGCACCGGCTGCATGTACAGCGTAATCCCTTGCACCTGCTGCTGTAACTTCGGTGCCATGCGGCGAATGATGGCAGTGGCGGACGCACTACGTTCATCGCGCGGCTTCAAATTGATCTGAACCCGGCCGCTGTTAAGAGTGGGATTGGTTCCGTCCACCCCGATAAACAAAGATAAGCTGGCGACATCCGGATCCTGCAAGATCACTCGCGCCAGTTGCTGCTGGCGCTCCGACATCGCGGAAAAGGAGATATTCTGCGGCGCATCCGAGATGCCGAGAATCACGCCCGTATCCTGAACCGGGAAGAATCCCTTGGGCACAACAACATAAAGCACGAGGGTGAGGACTAAGGTGCCCACAGTTACCAATAACGTCGCTGTCTGGTGCCGCAACACCCACTTCAGGGTGCGACCATAGAATTGAATGACCCGCTCATAGATGTCCTCCGACCACTTGTAAAACCGGCCGTGTTGAGAGAGTTCCTTCGACTTCAGTAGCTTGGCGGCCATCATGGGCGTGAGCGTCAACGAGACCACTGCCGAGACCAGGATCGTGACCGCCAGGGTGACGGCAAACTCGCGGAACAGCCGCCCGACCACGTCGCCCATGAACAGCAGAGGAATGAGCACCGCGATCAACGAGACTGTCAAGGAAACGATGGTGAAGCCTATCTGGCCCGCTCCTTTGAGCGCGGCGTTGAGCGGGGAGTCTCCCGCATCGAGAAAACGATCGATGTTTTCCAGCATGACGATTGCGTCGTCGACCACAAAACCGGTCGAAATCGTCAGAGCCATGAGGGTGAGGTTGTTCAGGCTGTAACCCAACAGGTACATGATGCCGAATGTGCCTACGATCGAAAGCGGGACGGCAAAACTTGGGATAACGGTGGCTCGCAGATTGCGAAGGAAGAGAAAGATCACCATCACGACCAGCGCGATCGTGAGCGACAGTTCGAACTCAACGTCTTTGACCGACGCCCGGATTGTCTCCGTACGGTCGGTAAGAACACTAACCTTGACGGCGGAGGGCAGGGAACTCTGCAAAACCGGAAGTAGCTTCCTGATGCGATCGACAACGCTGATGATGTTCGCGCCAGGCTGCCGCTGGATGTTGACGATCACGGCTGGCGAAAGCGTGCTGCCCGCACCCATCCACGCCGCTTGTTGCGTGTTTTCAATGCTGTCGGTGACGGTTGCCACATCGCTTAACCGCACCGGAGCCCCGTTGCGATAGGCCACCACGATGGGCGCGTATTCCTCGCCCGCAAGTAGCTGGTCATTGGCATCGATGGTGAAGGACTGTCGCGGTCCGTCCAGCGTGCCCTTGGCCTGGTCGACATTGGCCGAGGCGAGAGCGGTTCTGACATCTTCCAGTCCAATGCCATAGGAAGCCAGCGCTGTCGGGTTTGCCTGAATGCGCACCGCGGGTTTCTGGCCGCCGCTGATCGATACCAGGCCTACGCCGCTGACCTGCGAAATTTTCTGCGCCAGCTGGGTGTCGGCGAGGTCCTCGACCTTAGATAGCGGCAGTGTCGGCGATGTCAAAGCCAGGGTGAGAATTGGTGCATCGGCGGGGTTGACTTTGCTGTAGATCGGGGGATTGGGCAGATCTTGTGGAAGGTACGTGCCCGCGGAGTTGATCGCGGCTTGTACCTGCTGTTCTTCGATGTCGATGTCCTGATCGAGCCCGAATTGTAGGGTGATGATCGAGCTGCCCAGAGAGCTCGACGAAGTCATCTGACTTAGACCGGGCACCTGGCCAAATTGGCGTTCGAGCGGCGCGGTCACAGACGAGGCCATCACCGTCGGATCCGCCCCGGGATAAAACGTCATGACCTGAATGGTCGGATAGTCCACTTCGGGCAATGCCGATACCGGCAGCTGCCGGTATGCAACGATACCCACCAGCAGCACCCCGAACATCAGCAGGGACGTTGCGACGGGGCGAAGAATGAATAACCGCGACGGATTCATCGCGAGGGAGTTCCTTTGTTCCGCGATCCGGCTTCCTTAGGTCCATTCTGATTCCGGTGATCGCCGGGAGCCGCTTGCTGCGACCGATCGTTCGGATTGGGATTGGGCTGCCCAGGATTACCGGCACGTTGGGCCGAGCCAGCTGCATTCTGATTTCCTCTGACCGGCATTGCCGGCGTGGTGTGAGGCTCTACTCGGCTGTTATTTTGCAGTTTGTCCTGGCCGTCGGTCACGACGGTTTCGCTCGGAGAAACTCCGCTCGCGATCTGGGCGAGAGTGCCTTCGGTGGTTGCGACTTCCACGTTCCTTGCCTCCACCGTCTTGTCCGGCCTTACCACGTAGACGTAGGTGCCTTCCGGCCCTTGCTGAATCGCCGCTGACGGCATCACGGTCGCATTCTTCCGTGTTTCAAGCAGCAGATGGATGTTCACGAACTGGTTCGGCCAGAGCACACTGTCTTCATTGCTGAAGACTGCCTTCAACCGTCCCGTGCCTGTGGTCTGATCAATCTGATTGTCGATGGTTAGCAGTTTCCCGGTTGCAATCTTGGTGGAATCATCTCGACTGTAAGCATCCACCACCAGCGATCCGCGGCGGAGCTGTTTCGCAACGGTTGGTAATTGATCTTCCGGCAGAGTGAAGATTGCGGTAATCGGCTGCAGTTGCGTGATCACCAGCATTGGGTTCGTGTCCGAGGCGTGGACCATGTTTCCCGGATCCACCAAACGCAAGCCGATGCGCCCGCTTTGCGGAGCCGTGATGTGGCAGTACGAAAGGTTCAGCTTGGCATTGTCCACCAGCGCTTGGTCATTTCGGACCGTTCCGTCCAGCTGGTCGACGGTGGCTTTTTGCGTGTCTACTTGCTGTTGCGAAATTGCCCCAGAATTCTGCAGCAGATCTTTGTAGCGTTGATAGTTCAGTTGTGCATCGCGCAAAGAGGCTTGGTCTTTGAACAATGTCGCCTGGGCTTGATCGAGTTGCACCTGATAGGGTCGCGGATCAATCACCGCCAACAGGTCCCCTTTGTTCACGTGCTCGCCTTCGCGAAACTTTACCTCGAGGAGTTGACCGTCGACTCGGCTCTTTACACTCACCGTGTAATAGGCCTGAATCGATCCCAGTCCATTGAGGTAAACGGGGAAATCCTGCTTTAGAACCGGAGCTACCGTGACCGGCATCGTCTGCGGCGCGTTGGCGCGAGCGGTTGAGGGCGCGCGCGATCCGCTGTTGCACGCCGTGAGGGCGAGAGCGATGAGAATACCTGCAAGAAGCAGAATCAGAGTGCGAGAGAATTGCCCGGCTACATTACCCATTTTGTTCATGCATGCCTGTCGTTATCCTAAGGATCAAAACTGTCCATCGTACCGCGTTCGTCATCTTTTTGATGTGTCTGCAAGTCGATTTTCCTCAACTATTTACAAAATTTTACGGAGCTGCTTACGTTCTTCCGCGAGCCATCCGGGGCGCGCTACCAGGAATGCTTCCAAGCCTTTAGGAGCCTTGCTTTCGGCAAGGCCTCCCTCGAGCCGGAAGCGCTCTGACCGCGGATCTCTCCTTTTGGACTCCTCCCCGGGTCTGACGTATAGTGAACACCCAAAACCGACGTGCCCTCCTCGAACGCCATGCCGGAACTCTGCATCCGCGAGTTGCAATCGGTGGCTGATCTGCGCCGCGCAATTCAGTTGGAAAAGCAGGTCTGGGGCCTGGACGACGCCGATGTCACGTCTCTCACCGGGGCCATCGCGGAGCAGGCATCGGGAGCTTTCTGGCTGGGGGCTTTCGAGAAAGAAGACCTCGCCGGCATCGCCTATGCCTTCCCCAGCCTGCACGACGGTCGAGTCGGGTTTCATTCTCACTTACTGGCAGTGCGGGACTCGCACCGACATCGTGAAGTAGGGTATCGCTTGAAACTTGCTCAGAGGGAACGGGTGCTCGGGCTGGGAGTGAACGAGGTCACCTGGACGTTTGATCCTCTGCGCAGCCGTAATGCTCACTTGAACTTTGCGAGACTGGGCGTCATTTCGGAGAAATATCTAGTCGACTTCTATGGGCCGCAAACCTCCAGCCCTCTGCATGTGAATAGCACGGACCGGCTATGGGTGAGATGGCAGTTGGCATCGCCCCGCGTTGGCGAGCGTCTTCGAGGGAAGGACGCGCGGGTTGAGGTTCTGGACGCTTTGACCCACTTGGAACCATTGGTGCGCTTCAACGGCGACGGGGTGCCTGTGATCGCAGATGTTCCAACCGCCCTCTCCCGTCAACGCATCGCAATCGAGATTCCCAGCGACATCGATCGTATGGAGCAAACCGACATGCCCCTGGCTCGCAAATGGCGGGGGGCAACTCGTGCGGCTTTCACGGCCACAGTTCAGGCTGGATTTGTGGTGAAGGAATTCTGTCGCTCGATCCGCGGACAGCAGGGTCCGGGAGCGTATCTGCTCGAGAAGTCCGCTCCCAGCCTGTGAATCAAACAAATCAAACAATGGGTACGAGCAGTTCCGTCTGCAACTTGTCGTCGGGCGTGACCCGAGGATCGTTCAGGTAATTCTCAATGCAGAACTCAGGGCGCAACTCCAACTTCTGCTCGGCCAAAGTTTTGAAGATCCGATCAAACGCCATCCAAATGTGGGAATAGGGTCCGGTCAGCAGGAATCGCGCATAGTTGCCGGCCTTGACCGCCCGCTGCTGCAAACCCTTCGCCAGTTTCCCTGGCTTTTCCGCAAAGGCTACTCCCGCTTGATAGATCATGGCATCTTCACCGGGCTTCGACTTGTCTATGCCACTCATGCCCAGGTACTCGCGGATTCGCTGTTTATCCAGGTGCTCGAGGATGGGCATCAAGTCATTCCACAGAGGCGGAGCTATCTCCGCAAAGGGCCCGCGGTTCTCGAGAAATACATAGTGGGTGAATGGGCGAGTAACGGTGTCGAAAGTGGGTGTCAGGTTCAGGGTGATCTCCTTCAAGAGTCTCGGACGACTCAGAGCGTAGATCGCTTCGTCCTGGCGGTCTTTTCCCAGTTTGCGAAAATCGCCGGGACTCGACTCGAGCACCTTGCGGAATGTCTTATTGAATGCCGCCGAGGTTTCGTAGCCAATGTTTAAAGCGATCTCGGTTACAGTGGCGTCGGAATCTTCCTGCAACATGCGCAAGCCCGTCATGAGCCGCAAGCGTCGCAAGAACTCGAACGGCGTCTCTCCCACATAGGCATGGAAAAGGCGCGCAAAATGATACGAAGACGATCCTGCTTCGTGGGCTATGCCGTCGAGCGTCATCGGCTCGGATAAATGCAGGCGGATGTATCTCTGTGCGCGCCCGATCTGAGAACGATGAAACTGGCTCTGGTGGGCCTTTTTCCCTTGCATATTGAGATCAGTGTATCGGCATCGGAAACCATGGGCTTTTCCCGAATTGCGCAAATCGGTGGTCTCCCGAAGACAACCTCCCTTGCTGGCAGGTAAAATGCGGGAGCGAAATCATTTATCAAGGATCCCGCATGGCGACCGTTCCCAGTACCCACATTGATTCCGTTCTTCAGGAACAGCGCAAGTTTGAGCCCTCGGCCGAGTTTCGTCAGGCTGCCCACATCCAGAGTGCCGAAGACTACGACCGCATTTATCGCGAGTCGGTCGAGAATCCCGATAAGTTCTGGTCGCGCATCGCCGAAGAACTGCACTGGTTCAAGAGGTGGGACAAGCTGCTCGAATACGATCATCCTTGGGCCAAGTGGTTCGTGGGCGGAGAGCTGAACCTCTCCTACAACTGCCTGGATCGTCATATTCAGACCGCACGCAAGAATAAAGCCGCGCTCATCTGGGAAAGCGAACCGGGCGAGGTCCGTACCCTTACCTATCTGCAGCTCTACAAAGAAGTGCAGAAGTTTGCCAACATATTGAAATCGCTTGGCGTACGGAAGGGCGATCGCGTCGCGATCTATATGGGCATGACGCCGGAGCTTCCCGTGGCCATGCTTGCCTGTGCGCGAATCGGTGCTCCTCATACCGTCATTTTTGGGGGATTCTCTTCGAACGCGCTCATTGACCGCATCCACGACTCGCAAGCGACCTGCGTGGTCACACAAGACGGATCTTTCCGGCGCGGGTCCGAGGTCAAGCTGTTTCCTGTCGTTGAAGAAGCGCTGAAGTCCTGTCCATCGGTGAAGAACGTTGTCGTGTACCGGCGCTCGGGAACACCGATCAACATGCAGTCAGGCCGCGACCACTGGTGGCACGAGTTGATGGCCACTGCCTCGGACGAATGCCCGGCGGAACCGCTCGACGCCGAACATCCGCTTTACATCCTCTACACCTCCGGCACTACGGGAAAGCCGAAGGGCGTAGTTCATACGACTGGCGGGTACTCGGTCGGAACCTACATCACCACCAAGTGGGTCTTTGATCTCCATGAGGAAGACACGTACTGGTGCACGGCCGACATCGGCTGGGTTACGGGACATAGCTATATCGTCTACGGGCCGTTGCAGAATGGCGCCACCAGCCTGATGTATGAAGGCGCACCGAACTTTCCCGAGTGCGACCGCTTCTGGCGAATCATCGATCGCCATCAGGTAAACATTTTTTATACGGCGCCGACGGCGATTCGCACGTTCATCCGCTGGGGGGATGCGTGGCCGAAGAAGCACAAGCTGACCAGCTTGCGCCTGCTTGGCACGGTGGGCGAACCTATCAATCCTGAGGCCTGGATGTGGTATCGCGAAGTGATCGGACAGGACCGCTGTCCGATCGTTGACACCTGGTGGCAGACCGAGACCGGTCACATCATGATTAGCCCGCTACCGGGCGCGATTGCCACCAAGCCGGGCTCTGCGACCAAACCGATGCCTGGCGTGGTACCAGAAATCGTCAACATGGATGGCGACCCTGTGCCCGATGGCGCAGGAGGCTTCCTGATTCTGAAGCGTCCCTGGCCCGGCATGCTGCGCACGATCTACGGTGACCCGGACCGTTATGTGAAACAGTACTTTTCGCAGATTCGTGGCGCTTACTTCACCGGTGACGGTGCTCGCAAGGATCGAGACGGATACTTCTGGGTGATGGGACGCGTCGACGACGTGATCAACGTTTCTGGCCACCGTCTAAGCACCATGGAAGTGGAGTCCGCTCTGGTCGCACACGACGCGGTTGCCGAAGCCGCGGTCGTCGGACGTCCCGATGAAATTAAGGGCCAGGCCATCGCCGCGTTTGTGACACTTGAAGGCGATCGCAAGCCCTCGCCTGAGCTGAAGGAAGAACTGCGCAAGTGGGTAGCGAAGGAAATAGGATCGCTTGCCAAGCCCGATGACATTCGTTTCACAGACACTTTACCCAAAACCCGCAGCGGGAAGATCATGCGACGCTTGTTGCGCGAGCTTGCTGGCGGGGGCGAGGTAAAAGGCGATACCACTACGCTAGAAGACTTCAGCGTGCTGGCAAAACTCAAAGAGCAGGAAGAGGCCTAGATCTATTTCACCTGAAAGTTACCGGCATCGAGCGGAATGTTGTCGCGCAGCCCCGTCACCGTCATTTGCCAATCAAACAGGAGGGTTCTTCCCGAGCCCGTGGTGACTTGCTCCTGCACAGGCATTTGGCCTTGTCCGGCGCTCGCTTGTCCTAGTTGAGATCCGTCGCAGGTGCTACAGGCTTGCAGATCCTCAGTCCATTGCAAGCGGTAACTGGTCGGGAGCGTCACACCTTCAGTAGTCTTGAAATCGCCGAATTGCTCCTCCAGGGTGTATCGGGATTCCTTCTGGCTAGAACTCTGGATAACGTCGCTGCTCATGTTAGGGGTAATACTCATGGAATAGATCGTGAGTACATGGCGAAAAGTCTCGGGATCAAAGTAGATTTTCACCTGCATGTCGCTCGTCTTTTTGGAAAAGTACTGCAATCCGAGCAGTTCGCGCCCATGCACTTTCTTCCGTCCCAAGCTCTCAACTCGTGCGTGATTTTCTTCCAACCGCATTAGCGCCCAGCCAGTCGAGTATTCGCCACCTAGCAGGCCCTCTTTAATGATGAAGTCCTGGCTGCTGATGAACTGGGCAAATTCCGACCTCTGATGCGACGAGGTTGCGGCTGCGAATCCGGTCTTGGAGCCGTCGAAGGTAAACTGTTCGCCTCGCCAGGTGCCCGCGCCGAAGCGCATTACAAATGCCGACTTATCTTCCGACGAGACGCGTCCCCAGGTGCCGGCTACTTCGCCGCCCCCACCTACCGGAACCCGAAATGTCAACGTTCCCTGGACGACGCGGGACTTGGCGGCGGCGCGAGTTGCGGCCGGAGCAATGGAATCGAGATGGCGGGTGACGATCTCCGCCGGCTTCAGATCGGCGGCCGAGACAAGCCCGATCTGAACCAGGGCGAAAATAAGGACAATCAAGGAAGTAAGAAGAAAAGAAAGACGACGCATACAACCTCCAACCGCCCTGAGCGAAGGGAACACTCGATTTTCTAAGTGGCTGAAGTTTACACAATCATATCGAGCAAAGCGAGAGATTCCTGGATCGATAGCCAGGCCGCAAAGCCGCTTAAAACCTGGTGACTTCCGTAAAATTGAAGTCCCGCACTTTCATCGCCGGCACCACCATGTCGAAGGATTCTTCTCCGCTGGTGCGCACGGGCGTGCTCATGGCTTCCACATGCGAAAGCATTTCAATGAGGCTCTGGTTGAACCGGAAATTACGCAGTCCGCAAACAATCTTGCCGTTTTCAATCAAAAAAGTTCCATCCCGGGTCATGCCGGTGAGAATCTTCTCGTAAGGATCCACTTCGCGGATGTACCAGAGCCGGGTCACCAGGATCCCGCGATCGGTGGAAGCGATCATTTGATCGACCGTCGCCGGCTCTTCCTGCTTCTCGAAGACGATATTCATGGGAGCCTCCCCAATTTCATTGGGGATGGGGAAGCCGTGCCCGGTGGCGTCGATGGGACCAACCTTGTCTCGGTAGGGGGACCGACTCATTTTCGACGCGCTGCCGCGAGAATAGACCAGCCGCTTCACGACCCCTTTCTCGACCAACTGAACCCGCGCGCGGGGTACGCCTTCGCCGTCGAACGGCGACCCGGACTGCAGAGGGTGCGAGACATCGTCCCAGATTGAGATGTTCTCCCCGAATAACCTGGTACCGATGCGGTTGTTTAAGAATGATCGCTGGTCGATGATCGCGAGTCCGCCGAAGTCATAGAAGGCAAATCCCACCGTATCGAGGACGGCCGCCGGTTCCAGAATGACCGTGTACTTACCCGGTGCTATCTCGCGAGGTCCCGCCGACCTCGCTGCCTTCTCCGCTGCAATCTGCGCAAGGTGCGCCGGGCTCAGCTTTGCTATATCAGGCGAGTTTGCCTTCTGCCACCCGGACGAATCCTCCGCCAGCATGGTGATGGATATTTCCGCCGACGTTTGCGTGTGCCAGGCACTCAGGCCCCGCGAATTGAAGATGCCCTCAATCGCTTCCGAGCTCGCGAAGATTCCCGCCGCAATGAACTTGCGCTTCTGTGCAATGGCGACGATCTGTCCTACCCCATCGGCGCGCTCCGCCGGAGTGAGGTTCGCGGTTTCCTGGAAGTACCGCGAAGGGAGCTTGGTTCCGGCCCCGCTGTCTTCGCTTTCATCCGGGGAAGGCATCGGCAGCAAGTCCGGGTCTGGTTCTTGCACTCGTGCCAGACTCTCCGATGCGGAGACGACATCTTTCAGGCTCTCATCGTCGAACTTGTTCGTGGTTGCGCGCGCCGTACGGCCCCCGAACGCGGTACGGACCGAGATTCCATAGTTCTCCTCCGCCATATTTTGATGAATGGTGTTGTTGGCGAACCGCGTCAGGGCGGACCTCCCGCCGGAAAAGAGACACTCCACCTCATCGGTTGTCGCGTATTTACGAATGCGAGAGAAAATCTCAGCCGCTTGGTCGCGAGTCAGCATTCAGCACTCAGTCGGTGACAACACAATGTGAGACAACCGGAAGGTTACGAATAGGCACTCCCCACTCTTACTTTCCTGAATCTTGCCGGCGCGGCACCGTGTCCCGTTCCCATCACTTGCTGTGGCTGGCCTTTGCCGCAGTTCGGTGTTCCCCAAAGCGTCCACTCATCCCGCGAGCAGATGGCGTCCATCGAATTCCAGAACTCGGTCGTGATTCCCGAGTAGGACGGGTTCTTCAGCATTCGTGTGCGCTTGCCGTTTTTGATCTCCCAACCAAGTTCGGTGCCAAACTGGAAGTTGTAGCGCTTGTCGTCGATCGACCAGGACCGGTTGGTCTGAAACAGAATGGCATGCTCGGTTGAAGAGATCAGCTGCTCCATGGTCAGGGGCTGCTCGCCGGGAAGTATGCTGATATTGGTCATGCGAATGATCGGCAGCCGGTTCCAGCTCTCGGCGCGCAGCGTACCTCCCGATCGCTCTAAGCCAATCAGGGGTGCGGTTTCGCGTGAGCTCAGATATCCGGTGAACAGGCCATTTGAAATGATCGGCGTGCATTGCGCCGGAACGCCTTCGTCATCGAACGCGAATGTTCCGAGCCCCGGGCCGTGCTCCTGCCGGGCGTCGGCAACCACATTCACCAGTTCACTGCCATACTTCAGCGTGCGAAGCTTCTCCAAGGTTAAGAACGAGGTGCCGGCGAAGTTCGCTTCCATGCCCAGCACCCGATCGAGTTCGATGGGGTGTCCGACAGATTCGTGAATCTGCAATCCCAGCTGCGAACTTTCGAGAATGATGTCGAAGACACCCTGGGGACACTGCTCGGCCGCGTGCAACGCGACCGCCTCTTCGCCGATCCGCCGCGCGTTCTCAACCAGCTTCAATTCGTCGATCAGCTCATATCCCTTGTTCTGCCACTGTCCCCCGAACGAGCTCGGATACGAGCGCTTCTGAATCTCGCTTCCCGCAAACGAATAGGCAACGTATCCCGCTCCGGTCGTGTACTTCGTCTGATGAATTTCTGAACCCTCCGACGAAAAGAACCATTGTTCCTCCCGCCGAAAATTCATATTGGTCTCGGCTAGCGTCACGCCCGAAACCGAACGGAGTTCGCGGTCGATCTTCTGTAGCAAAGCCAAGTTCTGTTCAATAGAAATCGAGAACGGGTCGACCTCGTGCGGCGTAGTCCACTCCGCTGTGACAGCCTTTTCCGGTGCCAGCGAAACGTCGCTCTGCTTGACTCGAGCCGATGCCTTTGCAATGTCGACGGCACGGGCGGCGGTCGACTCGACCGAAGCTCGGTGGCATTCTCGAGACGATGCAAAGCCCCAAGCACCATCGATCAGCACACGGACGTTGAAGCCCTCCGAGCGCGAGTCCGACGCATTTCCAATCTTCCCATTCTTGGTCGCCAGTGCCCGGCTGCGTTCCTCGATGACCCGTACATCGGCATAGGTGGCGCCGCGTTGGCTAGCGATGTTAAGTGCCCAGGCCGCAAGCTCTTTCATGACTGGAAGTACGAATCTACCACAGAGGAGCGACCCAGGTTTGACAACCTGAGAGCGACTTTTCTGTGGCGCGCGTGTTGTTATACTCAGAGAACAAGTGGTAAGTCGCGGAGGGGGTAGCAGGTGGCAAAGCTAATCACGTTTTACGTCCCGAATCGATATCACAAGAACCCCAAATGGGTTTCGACTGAAGATCGAGGGAAAGTGATCGAGATAACGCGTAAGAAGTCGGCGTAGGCCAAGCGCACGTCAGTTACGTAGAGTTTTACCCGTCTTCAGCGTGTATTGAATCCGTTCTTGGGTTTTTTTCTCGCCGCAGAGCGACTTGAACGCCTCTCGCTCCAGATCGAGAAAATATTGCTCGCTGACCGGCGTTCCCGGTGTGACATTCCCCCCACAGAGAACTTCGGCGACTTTCGTTCCGATTTTCACTTCGTATTCGGTGATGTACTCGCCTTGCCTCATCAGGTGCACACCGAGTTTCAGCATCGCCAGAATGTTCTCGCCAGGAGCGGAAATATCGGCTCGCATCCGAGGCGGCTCGTATCCGGCCTTCACCAGTTCAAGCGCCCGCTGCTTGGCATCGGTCAGTAAGCGATCGCGATTCATCGTGATGCGATCGGAGGCGCTCAGCAATCCGAGGCCTCTTGCCTCGTGCGCTGAAGTCGAGACCTTCGCCATCGCGATGGTCTCGAACGTGCGTTTCATCGCCTCCATCACTTCGACCGATTCACTCTTATCGCCGGGGCGGACCGCACGAGCGGAGTCAATCGCGCGCAGCACCATTTCTTTGCAACCACCGCCCCCGGGCAACAGACCCACGCCCACTTCCACCAAGCCCATATAGAGTTCGGCGTGCGGCTGGCGGAGGGGGGCATGTAACGACATCTCAACCGCTCCCCCAAGCGTCATTCCGAATGGCGCGATCACCACCGGTTTTGGCGAAAACTTGACCGCCTGCGTCATACCTTGGAACTGCCGGACTGCGAGGTCGATATCGTCCCACTCTTCTTCCTGAGCGCTCATCAAGAGAAGCATCAGGTTTGCTCCCACAGATAAGTTGGGTGCGTCATTGGTGATGACGAAGGCCTCGAAATTGTCTCCAGGCCCACCCGCCTTCAGCGTCTGCGAGACCAATTGCACAATGTCGGTACCGAGCGTGTTCATCTTAGAGTGGAACTCGATGGCGGCCACTCCGTCGCCAATGTCCACGACCGAGGCGCCGGAGTTCTTCTTCACCACGCCATTCGATCGTTTCGCAACTGTAACCGACCACACGCCACCTGGAACTTCGACCGGCCGATAGGTGGAGGATGGGAGATCGAAGTACGCCCGGCGGGAAGAGGTTGCGGCCGAGTCCTGGTACCAGGACTTCTGTCCCGAATCGAGCAATCGCTCGACGTTTCCGGAAACCGTGCGACCCTCGTTCTTCATGCGCTGAACCGTTGGCTCGACACCTGCGGCGTCCCACAGCTCGAAGGGGCCCATATCCCAGTTAAAGCCCAGCCGCATGGCGCGATCGATCTCTAGGACGGTGTCGGAAATTTCAGGTACGCCGTTCGCCGAGTAGTTCCAAAGGTCCGATAGGACAGCCCATAGGAATTGCTCGTCTTTGCTTTTGCTTTTGCTTTTGCCCGTGCCGCCTAGCAGCGCGCGCAGACGCTCGGCTGGATCATCGACGTTCTTAGCCATCTCCAACGAGGCGAATTTGGCTTTCTGCCGTGGACGATACTCCAGCGTTTTCCAATCGAGCGCCAGTCTCTCGTCTTCTCCGCTGCCCTTAACCTTCTTATAGAAGCCGCCACCAGTCTTATCGCCGAGCATCTTGCGTTCGAGCATTTTGTGGAAAAAGCTGGGAAGAGAACTCTCTTGCCCGCCAACTTTCTCCATATTCCGAACCACATGCCCGAGAACGTCGAGCCCCACCATGTCCACCGTGCGGAATGTCGCCGAACGTGGCCAGCCGACCGCTGGCCCGGTGAGCGCATCGACTTCTTCGATCGTGAGGTCGAGTTCCTGCATCAGACGCATGACATTCAAGACGGAAAATGTTCCGATGCGGTTCGCGATGAAATTGGGGGTGTCCTTGGCTATGACCACGCCCTTTCCGAGATGCAGATCGGCGAAGGCCGAAACGGCTTCTATGGCAGCGAGGTCGGCTTCCGGTGTTGGAATGATCTCTAGCAGACGCATGTAGCGAGGTGGATTGAAGAAGTGCGTACCGAACCACGAGCGCCGGAAATCATTCGAGAATCCCTCGGCGATCTTCCCGACCGGCAGCCCGCTAGTATTGGTCGTAACGATCGTGCCAGGCCTTCGTAGAGTTTCAACTTTCCTCAGCAGAGTTCGCTTGATCTCGAGGTCTTCGACGACGGCCTCGATGATCCAATCAACCTCCGACACTCGTTGGAGATCGTCTTCGAAATTGCCGGGCGTTACCAAAGAGGAAAGCGATGGCTCGAAGAACGCTGCCGGCTTGGCTTTGCGAGAGGCATCGAGGCCGGCAAGGGCGATCTTGTTGCGCGAGCCCGACTCAACGCCGGAAGGAACCAGGTCGAGTAACAAACTGGGCACGCCTGCGTTTGCGAGATGCGCTGCAATGCGCGCACCCATCGTGCCCGCACCGAGCACCGCGACTTTGCGAATTCGCCTCACCACGATCGACCCAGGGGAACTCTGAGGACACCCTAGTAAACCACAAAGGGCACGAAGTTACACGAAGCCTTGAGTACACTGAATTCGCCGGATACCAAAAGGGAATACGAAAATGATTCCGTCCGCTCGGCCGCCGGGTTTTCGACCGTTCTTGTCCTTTCACGTCTCGCGGTCAGAAGTTTGTAGTCCTAGGGAAGCCGATTTACCGCCCATTCATTCTTTCCAGCGTGAATAATCAACAGTCGGCCTGCGCGAGGCTGCGAATTCTG